>JAABUV010000613.1_pt1 | contig 54166 bp, 13 predicted proteins | sample 5559971 | NCBI WGS metagenome assembly JAABUV01 (sample SAMN10711881, study PRJNA513362) | rock metagenome | isolation source: Antarctica rocks | place: Antarctica: Victoria Land, Knobhead nord | collected 2015-12-19 | reverse complement strand
TCCTGACTAGTCTGATTTCGACCAGTTGGTAATTCCGACTCCGCTCGGCTATTGCTAGCAGTCTGATAATTTGACTCATTTTCATTTGAATCAGGTAAATCGTCTGATTCCTGTTCATTTGAGTTCTAACCCCTGCTTACATCATCATTCAGGCCTGTTGCTGATTGGTCAGATGGAGGCGATGTTGCTGCTCCATTGCCAGAATTATTGATATTTTTAGTATCTGGTACTCCCTCGACACCCTGTCGATTGGAGCCAGATACTCCCTCTAAGACCTGATTGCTGTTACCTGATTAGTCCATTTGGAGCTGATTCAGGAGGTCTACTATGTTGTCGTCATCGGAGTCTCCCTCCGTTAGGGGCTCATTATTGTCCATTGGCAACATGACGGCTTTTTCATCAAATATGACATGTGCTGTTCTAGTAACACGTTGTCCCTTGATATCCTATACGCGGTAGATGCTCTTACCGTCGTGACTAAGAAAACGGCACTTAATGGCCTTGTTATCTAGTTTCTTCTTGTTCAGCGATGTGTCGAACGAGTAGCACCAACATCCGAATAGTTTCAGGTATATTGGTTGAGGTTTATGGCCGTACCATTTCTCGTATGGTGACTTCCCATCCTTACCAGGTATGAGGTTCTCAATGTAATTAATATAGTAGATAGCCTCACCCTAGAACTCCTGTAGTAGTCCGGCGTTAATGAGAACCGTTCTGACTTTACTAAATAGCGTCCGGTTCTTCCGTTTAGTAATCCCATTTTATTATAGATTATACGGTACTAATGGGGTAACTAAAATGCCATGCTCCTGAAAGAGTTATTGACATTTACGTCCCTGAACTAACTCATTATCGCTCCGAATAAAGGCCGTTTTATACCCCTGATTTTTCCAGTGTTTTATTCGGAACTCGAGTTTGTTTGGTAACTCTGCCCTGCTAGTCATATAATCTATTTGGGTAAAGCCTGATACCTTACATGTAGAGACCATCACGTTGGTGTGCCCCCTAAGGGTAGTTACATGGCTTGCTGACGCCAAGTCGATGTGCCAGCATTGGCTAGGAGTGGTGACTCTAGTCATTGGTACTCGTGAAGGCATTCGGGTAATTTTCCCTGATACGCAACTTTCACATAGTTCCTGAGTCTCGTATTTCTGTAGACGGTCGGCGGCCTCACAGTCAATATTAGTAGCTCGTGCTATGGCTTTTGTAGCCTTCATGCTGACGTGGCCATATCTCTTATGCTACTGGGTCTAGGACGCGTCATTTTTGGCTGGGACTGACGACTTGAGTCGGAAAGCCCTCATTTGGTGGATCCACATGGTATCCAGCCAGTAGGTACGATCATGTAGGAAGGCCTGTAGCACCTCCTCACCTCGTTTATTATAGAATGTATTCTTCCCATCGCCACCGGTATGCGTGTAGCCTTGTAGGTCTAGCTACGTGGCGGACAGGAGATTGTATTCGATATTTGGTACGTGACGAACATCAGTCAGTAAAAATTCGCTGACTCTGCTGTCAATAATTACCGGAATTAGTACTGATCCAATCCCTTCAACCCGAATGGGTTTACCCCCAGTTAGTCCTGATACCGTGTGGTTCTGGACTGGTGAGTAGTCGGTGAACTTGGATCGGTCCCAGAAAGCATGCTCCTGATCCCCTGAGTCGACGATAATCTCATGAGATTTTTATTATAAGTTGTTCTTGAAGCGAGCGGTATAGGCTTTGTCTTACTTTTCATTATCAAGGTTTTGTTTACTTTACTAACGACTCGGCCGTTATTTTCCTTGATAGTATTTCTTCCGTGCTTCCAACTCCTTCTTTGTTTTAGGAGTAAATCCTTCTAGGGCGTCCTTAGGATAGACGTGCCAGCAATCCTTTATATTATAATTGCAGTTACAGAACGTACATTTTTCGTTGTTATTGCTCTGGTTTTTATTGCCAGAGTTATTCTGATATTGGCCTTGTTTTGGCTGTTTACCAAAATTGCCGGCATATGCCTTAGTGTCCTCAGTCTTTATAGACACGTATCGATTGACCAGCGATATAGTAACGTATTTAAAGTCTACTTTTTCCTTCTTAGATCGTGCGATCTCAGTCAGGGTATAGACTGCCCCTTCTATCTCGTCTAGTAGGCCTTGTTCGAAAATGGCTATTTGAAAGTCTATATCTACCGGTGACCCCATTTGCAGGAGCTTGTTTGTATACTCCTGGAATTTAGCGAGGTAGCCGTGAAGGTCCTTGAATTAATCTGAACGAAGTGCATGTAGGGCGAAGTACGTCGCTTTCTTGGTGGCGTAGGAGTCCGTCCCAAATAACGTCTTTAATTTGTCCCATGCTTCTTTAGCAGTGTTCAGATTTTCGATTATGCTATAGGCTTGGGGCGATATAGTGATATGAATGGCGGCGAGTACTCGCTCTTTTATATCTTCATGCTTTTCCCATTTATCCTCATCCGCCTCCAGGATAGGTAGCTTTGCTCCTCCTTCGGTAGTCGGTAGGTTAGGATTAGCTGGTGGTTTATATTCAGGTTTGATGACCTTGAATACGCTATTAGTAATGAGGCATGCTCTTATAACTACCTCCCATGGCTTGTAGTTGTCAGTGCCCTTGAGCTTCTGAATTTTGTGATAGTCAGCCATGATGGTGGCTGCTGTGAATAGTCCTGGGAATGATACTTCCAGTACTACCCCAAGTCTTAATGAAAAGCTTGCTGTACGAATTACGCGGTTCCCAAGTTACGTAGAACCCGGGCTTATAACCTGTTAAATTATATGAGGATCTGATAAGTTATCTGCACGTGTCTTAGGTGATGTGCATATATATGATGATAACTAATGACTATAATGATAGCTATAAGAATGGAACGCAGACAAGAAAATCTCTTCTAGTCTGCCAAGACCCCCTTGATTGGTAATTACCGAGGTTGACCCGACATGAATTCCAATAGATTATACGTTTAAATCTTACTATTAATAAGCGACTTAATAATCCGGACCTGACGGATACTACACGTTATGAAATGGGATTATTTATAAATAATCTACTCGCTGTTAGTAATAGCGTTAATATCCGTAGAAGCCCGACTACTAATAAAGAGGTATCATGTTAGAAACATGGTTATACCGCTGGAAACACTATTAACGATTTAATTGAGAATATCTATACTAATATTAGGACAAATATCTCTCGGAGGGACTATCTATTAGGACGAGCTATTCTTGCTATTACTAATAAAGACGTTGCCAGTATCAACGCCAAAATCATGTGGCGTATCCCTGGCGACATGACAACGTACTAGAGTATCGACCGGGCTGTATCGGAAGAGGATGACGAACTCTTCCCCCCTGAGTACTTCCACGGTTTCTATGAACCTTCCCTACCGAATTATAAGCTCTGCGTCAAGCCGGGCGTACCAGTCATACTACTGAGGAACCTCAACCCGCCACGTCTATATAATAGGACCCGACTACGGGTAACAAGATATAGGAAGCATATCTTCGAGGGGGAAATCATGGGCGGTACCTACGACGGCGAGAAGGTAATGCTATTCAAGACGCCGTTACAGTCGAAGGAAAACAATAGGCGGATTCCTACCCCCTTTATCCGTAAGTAGTACCCTGTCCGGCCGGCATTCGCCATGACGATTAATAAATTATAAGGTTAATTAATGAAGTTCGTGGGTATTAATTTATAGACCAGGCCTACTTTCAGCTACGGTCAGCTATACGTGGCTCTATCGCGGGTAATAAGACAAGGAAACCTCCATGTTATTAGGCCGGATACTCCTGAATATATAACTGGCCGATTGATAAGAAACGTTATATATAAGCAGGTACTATTAGATAATAGGTAGACTGGGAATATGACCCCTAATGCATTCACCGTGACTAAACGTTGACAGAATACCTACCTAACATATAAGGAGCGTCTTAATTACTTTAGAAATACCATAATACTTATCGATAAGGGTCCTATATAGCTATTCTACAGATTAATAGCAGTGCAGAAGACCTTTAGCATTCCGGAGCAATATTTTACTCAGGACCCAGGTTATTAATAACCTTACATCCAAATGTCTTCTATAATAGCTCCGGACCTTCTTTATTATCATACCTACCTCCGGAGGTAGTACTTAGAATATAGTGTTTGATATCGTTATCGTCGTCGCATACTATAGAAGTGTTCCCTAGATATTACTAGATATTAGCTGCAAAATAAAAAATCGTACTACCCGGGTTTACTTCGGGTAGCTTTTCTTGGCAATAAACATCATAATCTTGATATACTCTCCCTACTATTCCAGTCAGCTACTAACGCATATGGGATTAGTCTAAATAGCGAAAGATATGCGTCTCATTCCAGTATTTCCAACGCTGTCAGAATTACTTAAATCGGTGCAGTGGTTAAAAAGCTATGTCGGAATGAGTGGATTTCACCTACTAAATTTGGTGCGACCGGTGAACTTTAGGAATGCTCCCCGCTATTCCAGTCAACCAATAACGCATATAATATATGTCGTCATATGTATATACATGCGTCTCATTCCAGCGGTTCCACCGCTATTAGGATTATCTAAACTGGTGCATGGGTGCTTATGATATATCTGATGTTGTCGCTGTTACAGGCTAAACGCCGTGTCTTGGCCCGTAAAATCCACGCTATCGTTCCCCGAACGCCGGGTAGTAGGGGTGAGTTTCCCTACGTAAAAATCTTGAATTTTTACAGGCATTTTCTAGTTTTTTAATAATATTTTATAAAATTTTATTTATTTATTCCTATTTTATACTTTATACTATCTTGAAGAGCTTATAAAGCTCTTACCTTCTATTAAATATTTATATTATATTATACTACCTCCTCTACCTCTCCTACCTCCCCTACCTACCCTATTATCCCCTTCCTTTTTATACCCCCTCTATTACCTTAACTATCCCCCTCTTTAATTTATCTCTCTTTTAACTCGTATACTTATCTACTTATATAACTTATTATTTTTACTATTTCTATTACTATTATTTAGATGAATTTTATATATAATAGTATATATTATTTATTAGAGACTATCAAATAATAAATATTTCCTTTTTATATTACTAGAAATTATTCTTAATATTATAATATTAGTATAATAATATAACTAAAATTAAAGTCTTAGTAAGTTAGATTAATACTTTAAGTTAATACTTAGTACTACTCTATAATATTAACTTAGATACTTAGTACTAACTATTAATACTAACTTAAATATTTAAGCTAGGATTAAAGTATTAACTTACTAAGAATTAAGTTAAATACTTAACTTAAGTTTAAAGTACTAATCTAATATAATTATATTAATTTATAGTAGATAGTATCTTTTTACCCTTGAAAATAGCTATATCTACTAATATTAACTATTAGATATATATATAAAAGAGTTATTTAAAATTTTAAAATTATTTAAAATTTTAAATTTTATTCAAATATTCTAGTCTAATACTAGTATTTTAGAAATATTAGTAAGTCTTTTTATATATATAGAAAATTAAATATGTAGATATTTCTTATATATCTAGGCTATCAAGGTAAATAATAGAGAAATAATCCCTATTCAAGCTGTTAAGGTTTCCCTACTTTAGTATAGGTGGTACGCTGCGCATAGGTACTACGGAGCGCAGGAGGATGGTCGGGATAGTCGGGGGTCGATCAAGGAGAGTAGGGGATGATCGGATGGTCGAGAGTTCGATTAGCGGGAGCGCATTCTCTTAACGGAGTATATAGTCACAGTCCTTTTAGTAGTTTTAAGGAGCTTCGTGCTTCAATCAGCTTAACTATCTAGGTTACATTTTATAATTTATTAGCAGATCTTTATTATTAAAAGTCTACCCTCTGTATTATTACCTACTACCCCTTCTACCTAATACTAGATCGTAATACTAGCCTAGAATTCTAGGTATAAGATAACAATTAGGATACTCTCAAAAGTATCCCTTAGCGTTAGTAGGTACCTTAGTACCTGAAGCGGGTACTAGGCCCGCCCCGGTATTTAGCGAGGCGGGTAGAAGCTTCAAAAACCCGCCCCTATCTCGCCTTACCCCTATTCTACGGCGTACTCTTAGGTATTAATAACTAAGTAGTTATAAGATTAGGATCCTAATAGTATAATTATAAGTTATATATATAAGGTATTATCTATCTCTAATAACTTAATTATTATTAAAGGCTAATATACTAATCTATTAAGAAAGTTTATTAGCTTTATTAATTTTATTAATTTTACCTATTACTACTAATTTTAGAAGGAGTACTAGTATCTACTATAAGATCTTGCTTTTATTTATCCTTTCTTCTATCTTTATATATATCTTCTAGTTATTAATACTATTATATTACGCGTATATATCTTATATTAAGAAGATTATTTAATAGAAGTTATAACGGATTTAATGACTGCATTTAACTTCTACGTAATAATCTAGCGTCTTACTCGCGGCTGGAATTAGGTCAAGTATAGAGCTGGAAGCTGATAATATTATTAGACTAATAATCGTTTCGCCTTGACGCATATAGTAGGGCAATCTATTACAATCCAAGGACTTATAAAGATAATATGGCCGTGAACTACCAGACGCTACATCAGGCTTGCCTTGAAGATTCATTGGAATGGAGTAAATGCTAAGACGGAGTAATGTATTTGAAGTTATTTATAAGTGGAATCCACGATATGTTGATGAAGCTTGAGCGCATGCGAGGGGTGTGGTAACCCATAAGACTTAATACTCTCTCGAATTTCAGCAAGCTACTCGACCATATTCCCCAAGAATTACTCCGGGCACTCAATCGAATAGCCAACTTTTGGGACGATATTGCGTCTCTTTCTGGCTTGAAAGATTACAGAAACGAAGATGTCGAAAGAATAACCGGATTATGGCCAAAGGTCTCTAAGATCGACAAGGAATTATTCGTGGTCGGCATGACGGATAAGACATTATTTCCCAATGTTATAGAGATAAAAGCGAGGAAGAGGATCTAGGAAACGGTTGTCGCTATGGACTGCCGCGTACCAACCCTATCGATTATACAGGCTGAAGTTAGGGCACTATTAAGCATCGTGGGCTGTTTATATTCAGCCTTGAAGAGTTGCGGAGGCGACCTACGTGAGAGTGCCATTTAGTTTAAAGCAGAAAGAACAAGCGAGTTATAGTACTACGTTTGCTTTCTAGCCGCTGCTCGAGTATATCACTACAAAGACAACGCTATATTAAAGCGAGAAGTGAGTTCAGTACTATCCGGGGACATATCGATTGCCGAAGCCGGTATAATAGATCGAGAAATACTAGAGTCAGTGCTACTTCGCCGCGTCTCGAAGCCGCCGCGTGGTGTATGGAAGAATGAACACATAGCCAAATGTTTCTACCTCAAGACGCTTCGCACTTGTGATGCAGATTCCACGAACGAGAATCTACCACTGCTGCTACTCGTCAAAGATTTCTTCGAAACCTTTTTTGGCGGGATCAAAATGGTGTCCCCGGAGGTCTATCTTCGGTCAGTAGAAATCACAGGTCAGCATCCTAGAGCCAGGCATACCTGCGATTCCCAAAGTCCTTCGCGTCTACCACTCGATAGCTCAAGTTTCTCCTCAGCCAGTCCAGAGGCCATTCATACTTTAACGAGCTTTGCGTTAACAGTCAGCTAGGGGCATAAATCTGATAAGATAACCTTACATGATGATACGGAGTCCCAATATTCTCAGGACCTCGAAATACAAAGTTTTACAGCCGGAGATATCACTAGATCAGGTAGTGACCCTGGAGATCGGGCGGTGTTTGAGCATGAATCTGATAAGGCAACCTTCCATCATGATACGGAGTCCCAATATTCCCAGGACCTTGACATATAAAGTTTCACAGCCGTAGATATCGCAAGATCAGGCAGTGACCCTGGAGATAGGGCGGTGTATGATCCTCTCAAAGACTTGGAAGACGGACAAGTACTCAACAGGAGCAAAAGGATATCCGACATGTAGGGCCTCTCAATTCAGAAGCCGCAATATGTCGAGTCTATAAATGTTGAAAACCACTATTTCATTAAAACAGTTCCTTAATCGAAGCGGCCGGAGCCTATTATAATCGGCGAAAACTCCTACGTGTCACAGTGTGCTCTAGAAATGTCTCCTACGAAACTCTCATGCAGAGACTCTAAAAGTGATGCTACTAAAAGTGATGGTTCTGCGTTGCCCTCAGAACACCCTACTCCTCAGACGGTGTCTGATACTCCCCTAGCCGAGGAGATACATTCAATACTTGGTCTTCAGCTTCATGTTAGTCCTGGTTATAATGTCTTACACCTCGGTCGTAGGCTTTCATAGATGCTGATGAGTTAAGCCGAAATCAGCGAGCTACCCAAATATGGTGTTCTTGCAACGTTTGCAATATCATAAGATCAGTAATCTTGACTTTTTGATACAGGGTATTACATGAAAAGGGACGTAAGCGATTCACACTTTGTCCGGTATGTGATAACATTGTAAGCGATATGAAACTCCTCGTTAGGCGATGTCCCATCAAAGCCCGGAAGGGCGTTAGGTGCAGATAGACGGACCAGGCATAGCCATTCACCTCCACAGAACCTAGTGCCTCTCTTTCCCATCTCACCCTTGATACCAACTGCAACTCCCACACTCGAGGAAACTGTAAGCCCATTCGCCTTAGAACTCGGGTTAGGTCCACAAGGAAGTGCAACCCCCGAGAACGACGTAAGGGAAGTGACGTCTCTGCCTTCAGCTTGGAGTACCCCAGCTTCCCAGTTGAATTTGTCAAGCCTCAGTACAACGCCATAAAATCCTGATTACGATCTTGTATATCTTAGTAGGAAAAGAGAAAGAGAGTGCCGTCTTCATGCAGAAATAATAAACCTAGACATAGAGAAATTGAAGCTCGCAGGTCGGTAGAAGGAGAGACAGATCGAAGTTAAGAGAACGCAGCTGGAGATCGAGCGTTTGAAAGTTGGTATACCAGGAGGATAGCTTAGGTCTATTATTAATTACTAGCCTTAGATAGTAAATAGAGTAAGTCTTCGTATCCAGAGTATTTCAGGCTTGCGTAGACTTATTGGAGAGCGAAATAGATATCGAGGATGTCATCGACTTGTCTAGATTCCCGCCGTTGGAAGAGGAGGAAAGCTCGTTGCTATTCTCGTAATTCGTAATCGGAGTGGGTTGAATAATGAATTACGAAAGTCTTTGAAGGGACCGCCGTATAAACGTCGATGGTGAACTTGCGCTTAAGCTTCTATTCGCGGGTTCTACGGTTTAAGCATATATTGACGGAACGAACAAAAACCCTATCTAAGAGGACTCCCGGGGCTTTGCGGCTTGCGGTAAATATATTGAGTTCAAAGTCACTTAGCGTCAGATAACAGGTTCTTGAAGAGAACTTATATATCAATATCTCCAAGTATCTTGGGATATAAATTGCACCACATGGACAAGAATAATAGCTAGGAGAGAACTTTAACTCCAGTGGTACCATGTCAATAGTAATACGGATTTTTACAAGGCAGATAGAGCGGCAACAAGTGATTGTGATGCCGGGACTGCTGTTATAATTATTCCAAGAGCCCAGCAGACGATACTAAAAGAAACACTCGCCAGTTAACGCCCTGATTTTCAGTTGCATATAAAAACGCAGAGTTCCGCTATCACTGTGCCAATTCGCGAACGACCCACTCGATATGTCTTTTCACGGAGCGCGATCGGGGGTCTTGTATCGTCCCTTGTACATCAGCAGCCGAGCAATATAAGGCGCAGGTTCAGCTAAGCATCTCGAAGTGTTTGTTATCCTATAGAAATTATAAGCGTCAGAATTTTCAATGCTTTTAAACCTCGATGACCTATACCTTATTTGCCGATCTTGACGATCTCGTCGTATGTGGCACAATTCTAGACCTTCGCGGGCCATTAGGATTTTTACGGACCCGCTGGCTAGTCTGGGACTTACTGAAGCGATGGAGGGCTCTAAGTTAGCTCTGATGAAAGCGATTGTGGCCGCTGTCGACAGGCTGATGAACCTCCTGACTTCGACTCAACGCTGCAATTAGGGCTCCTAAGCTTGCGAGGTCATCGGCCCAGATTCGGTTGCGGGCCTCTTGCATTCTAGCCAGCGTTGCAATCTGTTTTCTTAAGTCCGCGACGTCCTCACCTTGCTTTTGATTATGACCTCTTTCGGAAGATTGTTGGACTACCTAATCCTTGACCAATTCTTCATTTTTAGTCCTCAATTCTGTAACATTATTACTAAAGTGCTCTTTAGCATTATCGAAGTCCTCTGACAATTAGGCCAATTTGTCTTGGATTGCGGTGGACCTCGTTGACTGCTGCTGTTGACCCTTTTTCAGGTGATTCATACCTGTCAACATGATGGGAACGAGTTTATGCAGGGGCGTATTAGGAATGTAACGATTCTGAGTCATAGTTGCTTGCACAGGCAATGTAAACGCGAGAAAGCCGAGGATGTAGAGCGTGGACTGTGGTGGTTAACCGTAATAATATAGCGCATGGTAGGACTTTCTGAAAGTCTTGGCACTGACAACAGGCTGTTGACTGGAATAGATGTCATGCAGGGCGGACAAGTGGATGAATTCCTTTAATTAGCTATATTGCCTGCAGCGTTTGATTCTCTGGAATGAGACGCATCTTTCGGTCCACCAGAATGATATCATCTGGGTTGGTCACGAAGTGGGGAGACATGTCAGGACTTAGTTCGGACACAAGATCATACGGAGAACCCCACCAGAGTTCCCACCCTCTGTCATGTATGAGGGTCTTGCGACGTACTGTTGGGGCGAGTGACATCCAGATTTTATTGAATAGATGCAAGTACAACGCTTGCTCAGCGCGCTCTAATTCGAGGCAACCGATGCCCTACCACAGGAGTCGTCAGAGCCTTCTAATACCGATTCTCGAACCGACAACACTTCCCTTTTATAGAAGCTACGGACATATGGATCTTGGTCCATAAGCCAAAACCTTCCGACTTGCCTTTTGGTGTCGGTAGCACATGAACAGCAACCCCTGAGGGGCTGTCCCGAAAGACACCATCAGGGCAGGAGCACGGAGGGTACAGACAAGGACAAGAACTTTGAGGCAAACAATAACACATCAAATTCCTCACTTCCTTCCTTCCTGCGTTTCAGCGATACTGCAGTAATCAAACGAATCAGCAAAGTGCTATACGCGGTATCTTGAGTCATTATCAGCCGACTGCAGAGGTAGCGGCTAATCAGGCGAATTTAGGAATAGCAGGAGTGAGGAGTGGGCAGGCTTTAGTACGCTGCATCATGGACAGGAGGTGGACCTTACATCGGCTGTTGTTGGAGGGTTTCAAGATTTTTCCAGGTGTGGCCTGAGGACAACGAGACGCACGTTCAATTTTCTCCTACCTTCCTCTCCATAATTCCAGCAACACTATAGAAACCACCCTCTCGATATTAGATGCAGTGTCTCGAGTCATCGTGAGCCAACCAGGATGAGCTGCGGATGGTTCGGCGAACCTCGCAAAGACGGCAGGCCTTAGTATGTGCTAGATCATGGACAGGAGGTGGAATTTCTACGTCAGGTTTTGAGGGAGGAATCTAGAACTTGCATGCGGGACAGGGTGGACAACGGCTGTAGCAACAGCAGGACAATTTGGCAACATGACAAGAGCCTAGGGATTTACAGCTGTTACGCGCTTACGATCTTCTATTTTACTCTTACGACGGCATCGATATTCCATGTATGTGTAATTGCCATTCTTTCCCCGGGCACCATTCCACTTGATTTACAGTTCTTCCATCATCACCTGTTAACGCCGAAAAAGACACAAGCACCACCATCAATGATCAGCGCTAATAGCGAACGGACCTATCCTCTTCGTACCAGACAGTCGGTTTTAGCGGCGTCTGAGCGACGAACATGACTGCCTGGTCCCGACAATCATGGTCTATAACACGTGCTTTTATTGTTGACTGGAGTAGAGGCACAGGCACATCAGGCACTTGCTAAGAGACGGGATGAAGTTCATGAGATCAGGCATATTATTTCCCTATGTAGAGCGGTTCTTGTAGTCCTCGCAGGATTTGATGTTTTGGAATGGGACTAGGCTTCGATATGTCTAGAATAATTGTCCGTACGCACTAGCACAAATATTCGGACACGTTTGACCGAGATCCCTACTTATCTAAGTGTCCGAATTATTTTGCTACCCGCGTGGTACTGTATATCTACTATAAATTTATGCTTACTATAATCAATTAAACCTAAGGTCAATCTTAGTAATGGCAAACATTTCCACTAAGATTGTGCCTAAAATACAGCTGGCCTCGTTACTAGGGTTCTGTGCTTGCGTTAGTCTTACACTGTTCCTTCTATAAACTCGAAGCTCCACGAAACGGATCGATATTCACTCGCTGAAAGTTATAGGAACCCTCGCCCCTTCAACCGAGTATTCCTATCCAATTCACCAACTTATTACTAAGGCCGAGAAAGATTTTGAGGTAGTAACATTTAGGCAATCAAATAGCCTCGAGGAAGCCGTTATGGAATATAGGCGAAGATACAAGTTGCCTCCACCACCCCATTTTGATATATGGTACGAATTTGCTAGTGAAAGGGGCGTCGAGCTTATCGATGAATATGACGCTATTCACCATTTACTACTGCCGTTCTAGGGCCTTAAACCTTTGCTAATACGGGAAAGAGTAAGGGAAGCTCTTGGCTTTAATAATGGGCTGCTTGGGGTAATCATACGAAATGGTGCGATTACAGAGGTTACGGATGGTTTAGAATGGCTACGGACCTTAATAATTGGAATGCTTAAGGACTTCGTGGGATTTCTGCCCGACATGGATCTCCCCTTTAATGTTTACGATGAACCTCGAGTCGTCATACCGAATGATAACTTAGATCGATTGATCTCTATTACGACAAAGGTTAAAATACTACAGGCCTTCCGGAATTCCATGTCGAAGAATGCGTGGTCCTTACAGCCTGCCGACATGAAGTGGCCGAATAGTGTCAAGACTACAAGATTCAATAGCATTGATCGTCAATCGACATGGACGACATCCCGAATGTCATGTCATCCTACTAGTCCGGCTCGAGCCTTGAACGAGAGTGGGCAAGACGCCGAATTGTTTTCTGTATTTGCGTAACTGGACTTCATCTCTAATGTAACCGCTTTCACAGATATTCGTTTATCACCGTCACTGAAAGAAAGTCACGGCTTCCTTAATCGGCCTGCTACATTCAATATTATCCACGATCTATTCCCAGTCTTCTCTTCTAGTAAGATTAGTACCTACCAAGATATACTCTATCCATCACCTTGGTACTGGTCCAATCAAGTGTCCTATAATGAGAATAGCGACTATAGCTGGAAGGAAAAGAAAAATAAATTTTACTGGCGTGGAAAAACAACTGGCGGATACTCGAAAGGAGGTGCATGGCGACGACACCACAGGCAGTCGTTTGTCTCAAGAATCAATGCCGTAGATACTACTAAGGTCATGAAGAATGTTAGCGCTTCAGCGGCTGGAACCGAGTGGGTCGTAGAAGAAGTACCAAGGACGAATTACAAGGAGCTCATCGATGTCAAATTCACTCAGGTTACCCAATGTGGTCCCGAAGATTACAAATGCCTAACATCAGTTTTTCGAGGTGGTTAAGCCGAGTACGCAAGAGGAGGCCTGGCAATACAAGTACCTACTTGATATCGACGGTAACGCTTTTAGTGGACGATTTTAGGCTTTCTTGAAGAGCATGAGCCTCGTGTTTAAGATAGCCCTCTTTAGAGAATGGCATCAAGACTAGCTAATTCCATGGGTGCATTACATACCCCTAAGTTTGAAAGGGGACGAGCATGTGGAGAGTATACGATACTTCAACGAGGAGCCAGATAGGTAGATACAGGCATTCAAGCTAGCTAAACAAGGGCGTGACTGGGCTAGAAAAGTATTAAGGAAAAAGGATTTCGAGGTTTGGCTTTTCCGATTACTAATAGAGTAAGTGCCTAAAGCGTCTTATTAGACTATAAACTAACACGAGAGTTAGATATAGGCGATTAATCGATGATAATAGAGAGAGTATTAGCTATAGCAGTCCATGACAACTTGGTACAAGCCGCCCTCGTATTAAACTTCATCGCCCTTACTTGCCATATGTCCGCCCAAAGACCACTTGACAATGTGCAAATATTCCCGGAATATGTACTTCTCAAGTCCATGTACACAGCCTCACGATACAAGACCCTGCTACAAAACTCAGCAGCATTAATCTTGACTTCTTCTCTTTCCCCTATGATCTAGTAAAACCAGTCCAAATAGCAACGTCCATAATAGCGGATATATGTCGTACTAAGAGCCATAATAAACGGACTTAAGTGGAGGAATAGACGAACGTGGACAGTAGAACATCGGGCTGACCTTGATATATAGTTGCTCGTGTGGACTGTCTACATTAGCCGTTAAGGGAGGTGGATATCATCTCATCGAGACCACAAAACGAGATATAGGTCACGAAGTCACAGGCCATGCAGGGTAGATTAATACACATCCATTACGACAGTAGACAGAATAATGATGGCCAGGCTAACCCAACCGAGGAGTGACTTTCCAGTATCCCGGCTGCCTTCCTAATCCCCCTCCTACACACGCAAAGTATGCAGCCGGTTGCATCTAAGCTGACAGCGGTCTCCCATATTTTCTATTCCTGATATCTGCTCATCACCTAATTGCCGCGACATCAAACGACTATGGAAGTCTCCACGTAGACGACAAAGGTTATACCATTACGATCGTTTCGTGGTGCAATATTATAGTCCTCCTCCTTATCCACCATTTCAGCCTTGCCCGCTGGCCTTTTCCTCTAATTATGTTTTGTGCAGTGGTCACGGTTGATCTATCCACCTTGTCCCAGTTGAAAGTAGAGGCAGGACAACTAATGGATAGGTAACATAACAAATGTGGTTTCTAATAATCTTAGTCCATTCCGACCAGGAGGAAAAGCAGCCACACCTCCAAAGTAGGTCTAGGTAGTCCAACCTAGAGCGCGTCATGTATTTGTCTTTCCTAGTACTTGGATCTCTGTTCCAGTCTCCTAGCCGCACAGTAGCTTCAGGACGTATCCTTCAGCACGTATTTTGTATCAGCTAACACGAATCCTCGCGGGACAGCTTCTGACCCCAAATCGACGACTTTCCTCCCTCCTGCTCCAGGAGCTTTGGTATGCTCTTCCAGCAGCTTATGCGTTCTTGACGAAGGCTAGAAGAGTGCCCAAGTCCGTGGTCTGTAATAGCTCATGTATTCGTTGCTCGTACGCGAGTCGTGTCTCTTCAAGTTTCTTCGACAGATGGATTGATGCGACGGGACAACAGGCCGACAGGCCGACAGATAGGTAGGTAGGTAGGTAGGTAGGAAGGTTGGTAGGTAGGGACATGTAGATTGTAATCCTCCATGGTGAAGAATCTACATTGGGATCACCCCTAATAGAGAAAAGGGTATATACCGCCTTGTGAAAGTGAGGATCGCACTAGTAGGGGTGTTGGAGGCCGTGCCAAGGGTGACGTGTCACCCAGCCTACCCTCGGGTACCGTCTTATTGGATGGCCTATAAAGGCTAGGATCCATATAATCTATGCCAAGACGCTAGTATAGATGGGGCTAGAGGCCTATTCCTACTACTAACCTCAGCCTCCTACTGCCTAGATTCGCTGCGTACGGAGTAGCTGTCCGGATAATATCCTATCTTATCTTCTTTACTATAATAGAATATAGCACTTTTAGGACCCCGTAGATCTCCCGGAGCCCTTTATCCAATACATTACTCGCTTTGCGCCCCTATTTAACCGCTTTAGGCTTAGCTTCCTCTTATTAATTAGTTATATTAAGTCTTATAACTAATATTCTTATAAATAGTATTACTCTTAGTAATAAGTTATAAGAAGGTATTTAAGTTAAGATAATACTCTTTATAAACTATATAAGATAGCGAGTCTTATATTATATATAAGGCCTTAGTATAATCTATCTTTAGTATTAATATAAGCTACTTTATAATACTTTATTAAGTACTTTCTTAGAAAAGTTAATTTATAAGGTATATTAGCTCCTTATAAGGGACTAATACTTTAACTACTATTATTCCTATTAGGTTTCTAGGGAGAGTAGACTAGCCGGCTAATACTTAAGACTAGTAAGAGCTAGATATAATATAATAATTATAAAGAAGATATAAAAGAGATATCGCGTATTATAGTAGAATCGCTAGGCCTAAGTATCCCTACTAATTTAATACTACTATTGTGAAGTAGTAATATAGGATTAAGGTAGGAAATAATTAATAATATATAACACGTATATAATACTCTTAAAACCCTACTAATAAAGACGGCGCTACTATAATATAATAATCCTCTAATCTACCTTAAAGTAGGTATATCTATTAGGCTTAGATAATAGTTACTTATATATAGCTACTACTATTATTATATATTCCGAGTAATTAATAAAAGGTTTAAGTATAATTACTATTATATTATTTTAGCTTATAGACTTAGGTATTATATACTTAATTTAAGCGTTAGCGTAAATATCTCTTATTAATATAAATAGTACTACTAGAAGTCTATAATTTTAGTACCTAATCCTTCCCTTTTCTTAGAAGCTATATTCTTAGTAAGGCTATAAATATAATAAACCCTTTCCCTTCTTATTATCTCTTATAGAACTACTTAATTATAGTTAGTAAATTATTAAATTATAAGGACTTAGAGAACTTCTAGAGAGTAGTAGCTAATAATTCTAAATTCTAGTAGGTTTATATCTCTACTCGCCCTAACTATAACTAGGCTTTCTATAAACTCCTATATAAGTATTATATAATATACTTATCCTCTTATATAATCGCTTATAATATTAGCTATAATACCGGCTAAGTTACTACTAAATTAGCCTTTTACTTTTCTTATATTATTATAATTAAAGCGCGCTTAACTATAAACTTTAATAAATCGTAGATCTTATATAGCTTTTTTAAAGGTAAAGATATAACCTCTTATTACCCCCTAGCCTCTACTAATATAATTACTACCGCCGAAGCTATTATCTTAATAGACGTAGACTTAAGGTTATAAAACTTTACTAGTTTACTTAAGCTAGGGAGTACGCTCGCTACTTAGTTCTACAGCCACCTAACCTTCTTAGAGCCTACGTATTTTATTATATACTAGCCGATCCTCGACTAAATTATAGTCCTTAACTAGGCTAAAGTTATTCGCGGTAGTAGACCTACGCGTATATAGGGTTTTAAGTACTACGCCGATATTATAAAGAGCTAGCTCGACTACGTACGGGTCCCTACTAATACCTAGAAAGATATCTAGAGGCTTAAGTAGAATACGTATAGAATACTACCTTTTTTTTAGGAAAGAGGCGTATAGATTTAAGATCGAGCTAGTATTAAATATAGTAGAGGTAGATAAAGTTATTATAAGTAAAAACTCTAAGTTTTAGATAAATATCTAGGATACGGCGGCGGTAAAGAGATATTTTAGCGTAATATTCCCCGGATTTAAGGAGGCTATTAGGGAGGGGGATAATAAGATTAATAGGCTTTTTATAAAGTTAATAGAAGTTATAAGTAGTAAAGAAGTAATTAGGAAATATACCTAGTTATATATACTTATACTAGGGACTTATTAATAAGTTATAGTATTAATATAAGCCTACTCTTAGTACTTATAATAGGATATTATAAAGAAATATACTCTTATATAGTATTTCCTTTTAGTAGTAGTTAAAAAGGTTAGAAGGGAACTAAGTCTATTTATACCTTTTATATAATAGTAGACTTAAAGGCGAGGCTAATATTTTATTATAATATTATTACGCTATATTAAATAATAGTATACTATAATAAGAGTATAATTTAGGGAAACTAACTATAAAGGAGTTAGTAGTAATAACTTCTAGTAGGAGTTAGCCTTTATTAGACGCTATTATACCCTTAAAATTTCAAGATAATATAGGGTTAATATTACTATCCTCGTAGGCCTATTAGATAGCTAACTATTATAATCCTATAAATTAAGTATAAATCTCGATCTAATAGCTATTTAGAATATTGTTAATATCTATTATAATAAGATTCTTTTCTCTAGAATCTAGGAGGAGCTTATAGCTATAGACTTATATAGAAAGACTTTAAGCTAAGCCGTTAATATAGTACTATTAGAGTTACTCCGCCTCTAGGTCGAAGTATAGATGGTATTTTCTAGCGACTAAGAAGATATCTGTATTACTAAATGGTAATTCTTAAGAAGAGCCTAATTATCGTCCCTGTAGGTGCCGCTTATTAGGATTAGGCATTTTTAAATATGAAGAAAGGGGAGTACCCTGTCGGCAAAAATTTGGCCGACCGATTCCTCGCCTATACAGGAGATACTTGGTAATAGAGCGATATCGTTGACGGAGGCGATACTGAGGACATAGTATGGACGACTTTGAAGCCCACAAAAGCCAGGTTCGTCAACTCAGGACTGACCGACGCTTTCATACTATAGGGCGTGGGAGAAAGAACCTGTTGTGGGCGTGGCTTCGCTCGTCGTGGGACTTATGCCATTGTTACTATAAACGTTGAACGATTCGATATGGAGATTGAATATTGAAGTGGACCGTCCCTTTTACGGAATTGGCACTTAACGACCATTGAGACGTAGTCCCTTCAAGGTACGGAGAAGGAAAGCAAGTAGAGAGTAGAGAGATCCTATACTAGCAATCTCAGTAATTGAATAGATCTTTACCGAGCGCGATCTTCCAACTTACTCCCTCACTCCACTATCTTAGAATGGAATACACCATAAAGCCAAGCACAACAAGTATCCCCTACTTGAGAACGTCAAATCTCTATGAAAGGACGTTGTGTCCACTCATGAGCGCTTGGTGCTGGATTCTGATCAACGCCCAACAAGGCACATGCCGTAAGAGCCCGCCGGTAGTATGCAGGGGTTTGCATATCTCAGACGGCTTGGGAGATCTGGTGGTGCTACCAAGCTTGTATCGCTAGTTATGAGGCAGTTGCCTTTGCGCTTCACGAATGGCTGCTAAGTGATGGAGCTCTTGCTTAAGCCAATCATTCTTCGTAATATCTGTACCCAGATACTCGAGTGACGAAAGTGAAATGAAGAGCAGCGGATCAAAGCCTTTAAATATTCTAGATTTCTCGAACGGAGACTCTGCACGGATAATGATCTACAGGATGTGCCGCCCCTTCCTTAATCTGATATGCCCGCTCGCCCCTGCAGGTTCGTGCGCCTCTGCTAAGATGAAGCCTATCCCATTCGTCGTATGCGGGTGTGAAGTCAAATTGACGTACTATGCAGGCTATTATCACCCGTAACCCGGTCATCACATAGCCCTGTGTAATACAATTTCGAGGCCCGATTTCGAAAGCGCGAAAAGCACCTTTGGTTGGTAGAAGCTCATCGCTATACTCGGCGAGGCAACGCTCTGGAATGAATTCGTCGGGTCGATTCCAGTAAGCTGGTGCTCGATGCATTTCGGTATGGGCTGTAGATACCGCCGCACAATCCTTCGTGGGACAATAGTTGCCTTGATCGTCGACCAGGTCGGCGCTTGGGCTGCCTGCACGGCTGGCGCCTCCCGGAGGGAAGAGGCGCAATACTTCTTTGATGACAGCAGTAGTGTATGTCAAATCGTTGGTGAGATGGGCCTGCTCTTTGAGTATGGAGGAAGCCGCCGACAAGTCCGAACCTAGAAGCCTATCGTACCCGGCGCGGACTTTGACAAGTGCGTTGGGGTTGGCTGCCAAGAGATGTAGGATGTAGCATATTGTGCTACTGGTGGCGTCGTGGCCGGCGAACACAAAGAGGCGAATCTGGCTGATGTCGAATGCCCGGAATTCGGGGTGGAGTTTTTTGGGCCTTACCTTTGCGTTCTCCGGGAGATAGGCCTGCAAAACTAAGTCGATGACTGATTTAGTCCTTCTCCCATCCGGATCAGCCTTGTACTCGTCGTATCTCTTGTCTAGCTCGGTCCCAATATACATGTCCATCTTTCGACCGTTCCACCAGTGCACAGCATGGCGTGCAACATTCAGGTATTCCAGAGCGTTTGTGTCGGCGTTTGCCTGATGCCATCGAATTTGACTTAACATGCAATCCGCTAAAGTATTATAACCTCTTTGAGCACCTAAAGGGTCGTTTCTACTAAGATGTGAGATTCGACCTGGTAAGAGAAGGATGGCACGCAACCCACAGTACTGTCTTCCTAATAACATCGATAGTGAATCGCAAGGTCGTGGAGTCGAGATAAAATATGGTGTCTTGGCGAGCAAGAGCTCGTAGCGTATCGCAGTAGACCGAGGTTCCATCGACCATGTCTGGCACGAGTGACAGAACATGGTCGGCACTGAAACCTTTACTGAATACTGCACGCTACGGCTTCCACTTTTCCTCGGGCAAATCGAACATGCTGGGACCGCCGAAGATGGGACGGAAGAAGCGAGGCAAGAGCTTTGGTCTCTGCATAGACATGTCAGGGTCGGCGTGGATCTGTGTTGCCACATGGGGCGACACGACTACCAGGAACAGGCCGCTCATTGGCCATAGATCAAGGTAGAAGGCTCCCTCCTCGGTGAAGTGCTCTCGAGCAACATCCCCGAATGCACTTTGATAGTGGGCGTTCCTTGGCAGCTTATCGATCATTGACTTGAGGTACAGCAAATGTCCGAAGAAGAAATTATGACCAGGAGCCACAGGCTAAATCCATTAGAAATCATGTCTATATCTGCCGTGAAATCATGCAGCATGACTTACGGAGCCAGCTCTCTTCCTTTCATATATTAATATGCGAGCATAATAGAGATGGGTGAAGAAGTATGTGATTGAAGTTGCAATCAAAACAAGTGCTGCCATGATCTGAAGTGGCCAAACAGTAACCATAATGACAGATGATGGCTAAACTATCAGATGGAGAGAAAAGGTGGAGGCAGTGTCGAGTATCCTTTTCCAGGGGCATTGGAGCCGACCATGTTGTGTGTTGGCAGCAGCCTTCCGTTCGGACTTTCGATACGATATGAAGAACAGAGTACCAGCGCTGCCCTAGTTCTAGTGATTAAATACTAGAGGGTCGCCATCTCGGTGCGAGATTAGTAATTAAGCTAGGGACTCCCTAGAAACCTAACTACTCTAGGGGCTAAGCTCCCTAAAAACCCGCTAAGATTTATAATTCTAGGGGTGCTGTACTCCATGCTGTACCCCATGCTATAGGGACTGCTGTACCCATACTGTAACCATGCTGTAGGGACTGCTGTACCCATGCTGTAGCCATGCTGTAGCCATGCTGTAGCCATGCTGTAGCCAATGCTGTCCCCATGCTGTACTCCATGCTGTACCCCATGCTGTAGGGACTGCTGTACCCATACTGTACCCATGCTGTAGGGACTGCTGTACCCATGCTATCCCCATGCTGTACTCCATGCTGTACCCCATGCTGTACCCTATGCGGTACCCCATGCTGTACCTACGCTGTAGGGACTGCTGTACCCATGCTGTAGCCATGCTGTAGGCAATGCTATAGGCTATGCTATAGCCATGCTATAGGTAATGCTGTAGCCATGCTGTAGGCAATGCTGTAAAGAAAAGTTCCCGGGGAAATTAGATCACGTGAGGTAGGTTACTTGGCGGCAAAACCTTAAATAGTCACAGTATTATATAGACGATGGTACTCCCGGTACCGCCCGTTCCTGTGCGCGGACCCTTCCGCCCGTGTACCCCGCGCGTACACCCGGCGACAAAACTGGCCAGGCGCTTAGCTTTGTGTCCGAGCGGGACACGGGAAATCGGCGGGGCGTAGCGGGCGAACCATAACAATGTAACCTTGTATTCTCTTATCGTTGTCTTGGATCGGTTGCGCTGAACACGATAGTTGCATCTGTTTCGTGTCGCATTTGTCCCTCGTTGTTGTTATAGTCTCTCCTTTTATGCCTGTATTTCTCACGATTGTATAAATGCTTTCATCTCCATGGCGACCCGCTTCCGTACATTCATCCCCATTCCACGACCAATATTTCGCCAATTGCCACCACTGCTGCCGCTATCCGTGCGCAATTGGAAATCAAGCCTATTATTTGTATTGTTCCTTGTTGTGAGCCTAGTCTTTTGGCAGCTTGGAGCTATACACAGCGCCCAAGTACTTGCTGGCTTCAGTGAGCCTCCGCCGCCGCCTCTACCTTCCCATGTCGATACAGCACAGCACTACCCACCACGGCCGTACATATGCCAGAGTACTCCAGACTGGCTACAGGAGCTCGATATCCCGTTCCCTGTTCGATATGCCCGAAGAGATATCATTGTTAAATCCAGCCCGCAAGCACAGCGTTCCTCGATTACCAAGGTTAATGGGCCTTTGTTCGGAGGCCTGCAAGTAGTGGATCCTTCAAGTGGCAATCAAAGCGGTCTGGCGCATTGCATGGAACCTCTTACATTAGAGGTTCCTGTGTTTGCCAAGAGTCCTGTAGATGCCTCCCATATATTATTTGGTGCGGCAACTTCTTTAGATCGCTTGGATGCATCGATCCCCTTCTTTCAAAGATGGCTAGCCCACACCAACGCCAGATTATTCGTGATCGTCACCGGACCGAATGACAGTAAACCGGATCCACGGCGCATGGGCGATCTGCAATTGCACATGCGTGATCTCGGGATCTTAATAACGCTCGTACCGCCACTCAGCCGGAAAGATGGAAATACGGAGCGCTACTTCTCGCTTGTCAAGATCCTGTACGCAAATCGAAATGAGCAGACGCGGTGGCTTGGCTTCGTTGATGATGACACTTTTGTCACTTCTATGACAGCACTGGTATCCGCCCTCGACAAACATGATTGGACGCAGCAGCGCTATCTTGGTGCCCTCTCTGAGGAGTGGTGGACAGTCACGATGTATGGTCTCATAGGTATGGGTGGTGCTGGCATATTCCTCTCCCTACCTTTGGCCAAAATCGTCAATGCAAATTATCGAGACTGCAAAAGAAATTCAGAAAAGACTTTTGGAGATCACAAGATCTACGAGTGCATTACGAGGCATACAGACACCCGGCTGACGGTATTGCCTGGTCTTTATCAAATCGATATCCACGGTGATCGGTCCGGCATCTTCGAGAGTGGCCGCCAAATTCTCACGATTCATCATTGGAAGGAGGGCTATTGGGACGAGCATGGTGATGGACCCGACGGTATCAGACATCAGAGATGGTTTCCCATGAACAAAATGTCGCTTGTGACAGACGTGTGCGATAGATGCTATTTGCAACGCTGGCAGTTTGGCACAGACATCATCCTCACGAATGGTTACTCTATCTCTGCGTATCCAAAGGGCGAACTTTTGAAACCCCATAATGAAAGCAAATTCGATCAGGTGGAGCATACATGGGTTGACCCGATGACGGTCGAAAACTCAACCAACAAAGGTTGGGATCACTACGTCGGTCCACTACGACCGGCGCTCAAGCTTGAGGACAAGAAGATACCATATCGGTTTCTTGATGGAGCAGGGGTTGACGGGGGTGTCAGGCAATACTACCGACATATAGGAAAGAATGGAGACATGGACACTCTCATTGAACTCTTCTGGATCCGAGAAGAAGATTGGGGGTAGACCTTCCGAGTTCCTCCAGCCGCCTTACGAATGTCAACACACGTCAAGTACTAGCTGCAGATTCGTTGTGGTCGATTCGGCCATTTGGTCTTGTGCCTCACCCATTGTCTTCTCTACCGATAGGTGAGAGAGCTCCCAGGTCCTGAGGCGTACCCGCCACTGCGAGGTACGGTCCAAATTATTTTGACAGGTCTTCTCGTCACGTCAGTGGCTTCATGACGCAGCTGCTTTGTTTGCTCCATACCTAGTACAAAGTCGGTTACTCGCCATGAGGCACCTGGTATGATGGTTGATCATAGCCTATTGCCGAGCCCAGTCGCCAAGCTGCAAATTGAACCATTGACCATCAACGTACTGTCAAATCTCGACGTTCAACCCCTGCGACAACTTTGATCATACTGATCGAGGCAATGAGTTGATAAATCGGATTCTTTAAGTAGTCGCGCTGTGGGCAACCCTTGCTGTGGCGCGTCAGCCTTCAACATGAGCAATGCTCACTGCACCAGATACCACTGTGAACAGAGGCATAAAGGGAAGTTCGATGACTCGGAACCATTAAATTCCGCAGTCTGTCCCCTTTAGCACAACAACGATCGTTAGAGGCGTTTCCGGCACCATTGCCGGCATCGTTCGCGTCTACAATACTCTTCTGGTTCGTCATGACCAGCAGAGCTTTGCTTCGGTCTAGCTCCACACCTAGCTAGGTAATAGCCACATTTGAAGAGGAGACTGCGAGATTCGAGATCTGCATGAAGTATACATCGGTACGAAGGAAAGAAGAGTGGTGACCTACTTTCAGTGCTTGCGCCTACGATCGCACCGTAGTCCAATCCATAATAGTAGGCAGAACATCATTTACTAACCCTAAGGAAGAGGTTGGGCGCTAATTAGTGGAGTGGAAGAATAATAATAGAGCTTGACCTATAATATAGCAATTCTTAATATCTGAGGCGTTCTACTTATATACTTATATTCCTCCAATATATATATATATATATAGTATCCCCGAACTAAAGCTAATATATAACCGCCTACTAACTTAGGTACTACTACTTTACTCCCCTACTAACGCCTACTTCGTTAATATACTCTCCCTCTACTCCCTTATACTTCCTTACTACTCTCCCCTACTCCCTTATTACTCCCTTATACTCCCTCTCTATTCCTTTCTACTCCCCCTTAGCTACTTCCTACTCTTTAACTACTATTATATTCTTATAAATTTAAATAAAAGTATTTAATTAACCTATTTTAAATATTAATTAAAGAGGACTTAATTATAATTCTATTAGCTACCTATTATATTATCTTCTACTCTTATCTTCTTACTCTTTTCCTCTTACTCTTTACCTCTAGTTTTATTTACTTATATCTTATAATAATTTATTAATATATTAAGTATATTATTATAAATATTATTATCTTATATCTACTTTATATATCCCTCTCTCTTTTTCTCTCTTTATTATATATATCTTAGTAGTTAGGGTAATCTTATTTAATTATAAATCCCCTCTTTACCTTATCTCTAATAATAAAGAAGAAGAGGATTATAATATAATTCTTTAATAATATAAAATTAAATAGTTATAAGTCTTTAAATAAAGTTAATATTAATAATAATATAGTAATTAAGTATATTAAGTCTAGTATTAAAGTTAATTATAATTAAATAATAATCCTTTAAAATAAGTAGATCTTTATATCTCCCTCTATTATTTATAACCTTTTATAGAATTCTTATTAACTATATCTTATTTTATTAAAATAGATATAAGAGGAGAAATCCTAATAAAAGCTTCTATTATTTAAAAATAATAAAGTATTTTATAAAGGATATTATATATAGTTATTATACTAGTAAGAAGGAACTATCTATATATTATATACTTTAAAAATAGATAGACTTTAGTATTAATTAAAAATAGTAGTCTAGTAATAATAAGATTCCTTTTAATATATTAGAGTCTATACTTTTATTTATACTTAATCTCTAATTTACTACTCCTCTCTCTTTATAAGAGCTAATAATCTTACTAGTATATATAAATTAAGTTATATAAGAAAATTAACCTTTTAATAACTTAATAAACTTATTACTTTATAATAGTAAACTACTTTATTATTATAATTAAATATATATAAATAAAGAATTAATATTAATATAAATATAAATATAAAAGGATTCTTATTTATAATTATTTTACTTATATACTTATTATCTATTTATTAATATAAAAGACTTTTTAGAAAATAATATAAAAGGTTACTTTAATATCTAAATCTTTAGAATTATAATTAAGAGTAATCTTTATTAACTATTATAATATAATTCTACGTTATAGTATAGTATATATAAGGATATAGTGCTACTATTTATAAATCTAGTACTACCTTTAATAGTAATTACTCTAGTAGATAATACCTTCTAAGACTATAAGTCTTTTAAAAGATTAAGGTAACTCTACTACTTATAAATAAGCCCTTATACTATCTTTAAATTAAAAAGGATATACTTTATATACCTTTTTTCTAGATAGTATCTATAAATAGACTTATAAGAAAGATTTATAAAGTAGGCTTATTTAATAATTAGATAGTAGATCTAGGGTATTACGCTAGGTATAAGGAAAATATTAGAATATTTAATATTTAAAGAGAAGCTCTTATTAAAGCTAATAGTAAGTTTATAAGAATAAAATATAACTATTAAGATATACTAATTTAATTAAAGATAATAATTACTTAATTACTAAAAGAATAAAATTTACTAGTAATAATAATATAGATACTTTCTTTAACTTATATATACTTAAGCTAAGTATTATAAATAGGATAGTAAGTTACTAGAATTAAAAATACTATACTATCTATCTTAAAGGATTTTACAGGCTATTACTCTATTACTATCCTTAGTTATTATAATTACTACTTATAAAGATTAAAGCTAATCTAGATTAATATATTAACTTTATCTCTATTAATAAGAAGATTAAAATACTTAGATAGAAGCTTTAAAGTATTATAATAGAAGATAAAGCGTAGCTATCTTAAACTTAATAAGACTATATTAGTAATCTAGGAAGCCTGTATATTATAAATATATATATATTATATATATATAACTAGCGCGCTTATATATTAGCTCTAGAGCTTGTTTTAATATCTCTAATTCTTATAAGCTACTATTTATACCTTTATAATACTAGAAGTACCCTTAGTTTTCTAATTATTTATTAGAGAAATCCTTAGTTTTTCTACCTTACTTAAAAGCTTATAAATATACTTCTTATTACCTTATTAATAATTTTTAATAGTAAGTTAATAATAGTAAGTTTAAATATAGATATAGTAATATCTTATATAGGTATTAAGGTAATTCTATAAAGGATTAGTATAGTAATAATACCTATTACTTATAACTAATAAATCGAGGTAGGATTTCTATCCTTATATTAGAAGTATAATTATAGAATAAAGATAACTCTACTATACTAGAAGCTTTACTTATAACCTAAATTATAAATACTTATAAAGGAAGACTAATTTAAAGATAAAAGAATTTATCTCTAGTTTAAATATAATTAAAAGGATTAGAAGTATATATATAAGGATAGTATACTAGAAGGTAAGTATATTTTAAAGAGTACTAGTAATAAATCTTATATTATATATATAATAATCTATACTTTAGTAGTTTTAGTAATTTATATCATAATATTTTAATATTAGTAATCTAGAGGAGCTTATATATTATAGAAATATACGTATTATATATATATAACTAATACGCTTATATATTAGCTCTAGAGCTTATTATAATACCTCTAATTATAATAAGCTACTATTTATACCTCTATAATATTAAAAGCGCGCTTAGTTTTTTAATTATATATTAGGGCGTATAAATTAGATATTATAATTTATATAATATTTATATAAAAGGTTTATTAAATATTATAACTAATAACTACGCTACCTACTTATATATATTTAATAAATATACCTTTCTTAGAATTAATACTATTATTATTATAATTATATTAGGTAGTATTATTACTATATTTACCTATCCTATATATTCCTTAGATAGCGCCGTTTATACTATTATTATAAGTAGTATTATTATTAGGAATTACTACTTATCTACCTATTTTAATTATAATAGTCTATCTACGCTACCCTAATTTATTACTAATATTAATACTAGTACTATTATTAATAATATATATAATTACGCTTATAATACTTAATATATATTTATTATACTATTTACTTAGTATTTATAAACTACCTTTTAATAGAACTATTTCTACCTACTTAGCCTCCCTATATTATAGACTCTCTTCTTAGATTTTACTACTTTCTAGTTAAATTTCTATATATAGCTTTTTTATAACCTACTTCTTAAACCCTATATATTTACCCTTATTACCGTTTAATATAATTATATTACTACCCTTTACTATCTTATACTATATCTAATCTAGTTATATTAGCTTAAATATACCCTAAAAATCCTCTATTAACTAGGATTTATAAGTGTTTTAATTTATAAGTAGATTTTCTCCTTTTATTATATATAATATATAGCGTCTTATAAGTTACTACTTACTATCTATCTTTAATATACTTAGCGACTTATATCCGCGGTCTAAGGTAGAATAAGGGAGGGGAGGAAGGTTATTATCCTATTTAATTTAAAAGGTTAGCTATATATAAATAGATAGAGTAAGTAAAATTATACTATTAGCTATTTCCTCTTAAGCCTTATTAATATATAAGGATAGTAGTATTAAAGTTTAATACTTATACTTTAAAGAGCTATTTAATAATATTTAGTTAATACTAGTATTATTACTTAATATAATTTTTAAGTTAACTATTATATCTCTCTTTATATTAATTAGCTAGGAATACCTACCTTAAATACTTAAAGGACTAGAGTATTTATTATTATCTAGATTATCTAATAGTAGTAGGTTATTTAGTTAACTACTATTAATATCCCTTTTACTTACCTTATTATTATTATTATTTATAATTATAATATTATAAAGTATATCTCTTACTCCTTTTAAATAAAGCTTATAGATACGTCTCTTATATAAGTTATTATCTAAGTTATTATATATATACTAGGTTATTTACTAGCGCCTTATAATAGTATATAATTAGCTCTTTATTATATATCTATATATAATAGTAAGATAGCTAGTTATATACCTTAGGCCTTTTTACCCTTAAATTTCTTAATATAGTAATTACTACGTAGGTATTTAGATATATAATATCCTACTATTATTATAATAGAAATTAATAGGATATTAAGTAAGGGGTTAAAAAACTTCTTTATACTTTCCTTATTAATAAAACTAGTCTTTATTAATTTAAATACTATATTTATAAGTACTTTTATTAGGATAGGATTCGCCTATTTAGCTTTTTTATTAGGAACCTAATATTTAATTAAGACTAATATTAGATAGAGAGGTAACTTATATTATAATATATAAAAGTTAGGTAGTCTAATAATATTATAACTTATATTATTACCTCTACTTATAAGCTATCCTATTTATAAGTAGATATTATTATAACTTATATAAGGTTTAAAGAGTATAAGCGCTATTCTCTAAATAAGTTAATAAACTAGTACTTAAGTTAATTATAATAGGAGGTAATTATAGATATTATACTAACCTTTTAAGCTTTAAGTTTAATAAGTAGATTATCTACCCTAGTTAACTTACTTCTAATCTTAAACCCTAACCTTTTAATTACCTTATCCTACGCTACTTTTATTTAACTATTTAATTATATAAGGTTATCTTTTAACTATATCTCTCTTCCCTTCCCTAAGCTCTTAGTAGTACTAGAAAGAATTATTACCTTTAGATACTTTTTATAATTAGGAATAATAATAGTATATATCTTATAAGAAAGTACTTTAAAATAGTAAGGGATACCTTCTTAAAGAGATAGTCTTATTTTATTACTACTATAATAATCCTTATTAGTATTAGAGCTTAATAGGATATTATTTATCTTACTACTTACTCCCCCTACTAGACTTCTTATAATAGGACTTATTAATAGAAGGTATTACGTGTTTTTACTTCTCTTTAACTTAAGGTTATTTATTCTCTTTATTACTTAATTACTTATAATTATTATTATTATTAGATATTAATAACTTAATAGATTATCTATTATTCTATTTATAATAATTATATCCTTTATCTATCTTATAGTTCTAGAGTTAGGTTATATTAGTAACTAGGTAATACGCGTCTTAAGATAGTAGTCTTACCCTCTTATATACTATATTAGTATAGTATAAAGAATAGGTATTATATTTTAGTAGGTAGATAAAAGGAAGAAGTAGTAGATTATATTATTAATAAATTTAAAAATAATATAATTAAGTAAAGGTAAAATCCCTTAAATTATTAAGAAATTAACTTATTTTATATAGTATTAAGGGGCTAAGCTAAGTTAATTAAACTAGATATAATTTAATAAACTAACTAATATTACTTTAATTTATATTAAGTATATTAGTACTAATAACCCGTACTACTTATTTATAAGAAGTACTATTACTAGTAATATCTACTATTACTCTTAAATATAATATCTTTATTATATTTAAGTATAGAGCGCCTTATTATAAATACTATCTAGACTCTAGTTAATTAAAACTACTTATTAATACTATATATAAGACTTATTCTAATATATACTATATTTTTTCTAGTAGGTATTAAACCCTATATATTAAAACTAAAGTACTTAATACTTTAAGTATATATTTCTACTAGTACTACCCTCTATTCCTATTTATTAATAATAATAATACTTAGTAACTTAAAGTAGGCGTAAATAATAGCGTCTTTTATCTTATTATAACTTAGATTAGACCTAATTAGGGCTTTAAACTTTTTAAAATTAAGGTTATTTATATTTAGTAGTTCTATATATATATTACTCTTCTAAATATCTTAAGTTATATATATTATACTTTAATCTATATTATTATTAATATATAATATAATATAGTAAATAGAAGTTATATACTAATTAAGTTCTTTAATTAAAGATATAAATTCTAGTCTTTTATTTAAATCCCTAGATAATTTAGTACTTAATATTTTATAATCTTCTCTATTATTCTTATAATATTATTTAGCCCTTATTTATCTCCTCTAATTATAATTATTTTATTAGGTAAGGAAGAGGAGGTATTAATCCTTCTACTATTTAAGGATATTATTAAATATATAGGTAAACTCTTTATATATATTAATAAACCTAGATTATAAGTAGTCTCTTACCTTCTTTATATTTAATCTTTAACCTAGTAGTCTTATAAATTCTAATTACTTTTATAATTAGGTAAGAAGAAGTATATAAGTAATTTTATTAATTTCTAGTATATCCTTTATAATCTTAGCGGACTATCTTATATTATTAAACTCCCTAGGGTTTATTCCTACTAAGTCTAATCTAGGTAGCTATCTTATATATACTAGATAAATAGTTATATATATTTTAATATTATAGTATTATTTATTAGTAAACTTATATAGTATACGCGGTAATATATATACTATAAAAAGTCTATTACTTATATTTTATCCTTACCTCTAGGTAGCTTATAAATATATATACTATATATATTATTATTTAAGTATTATTATACTACTTTCCTATTATAATATTTAAAGTATCTACTATATTATTTTATACCTAGAGCTACTCTAACGTTATAATATAGAGTACTATATTCTATATCCTTAATAAAGAAGAATAAAAGGTAGGGTATTATTATAATATAGTTATAGTATTATATATTAAGCCTTCTTATATCTAGTAGTTAAGAAAAGAAAAATACTTAGATTATAGTTTTATCTATCTAGTAAATAATTCGCTGTCTTTTATTAGCTTAAAGAGAATAGCCTTCTATTTATTACCTATTTAATCTATTAGAGAGATTTCTTATTATATATTATATTATATAAGTCTAGTTAGTATAATTATTAATATAAGCTATATTATTATTTCTTATACTCTTTCTTATATACGCTAATATAATATATATACTCCTTATAATTCCTATTAAGGGGATAAGTTAACGCGCTTTAAATATCCTTAAATTAGTAGTTATATTAACTAGCTATAATTCTACTTCTACTATTCTATAAATCTTATATAAAGCCCCCCCTTTATTAATTTTTAGGAAATTTATAAGGGCTCTATTATACTTTAATAGTTAACCCTTAATAGTTAGATACCTTATATCTAATACTATTATAAGAAGTTAAAGCTTAGTAGACCTTTAGTTATAAAGTAATACTATATAAGCTTAAGGCCTTAATTCCTATATTAGAATATAATTATATCTCTACTTTTCCTAAATCTACTAGTTTATTATATATATTATATTATAAATAATAAGATTCTCTATATCTTCTAGATCTTTCTTATTTAGTTTTTAGTATTTTATTAATAGATATAAAGAGATAAAGTATATATCTACCTACTTAAGATTATATTCCCTTCTATCTATATTTCTATTAATTATAGTTCTTCTATCTATCTCTTCTTAGTATTAATATATAAAGATAGCTAGTATCTTAATAAGGCCCTCTACTTATAAGTATTATTATATTATAAATAGTATATACTAAACCCTATTATTTAGTCTAGTAGCTAAAACTATCTATATTTACTACTTATTAGGTTTATATAGAAAACGTAATAATTTAACTTCGCGACTAAGTGTTAATACCTTAGTTATAAGGTCTACCCTTTTTAGGGTAGATAGTCTTATTATAAATTAAAATATGTTATCCTTTATAGCTAGTATTTATAAGTAGTAGGTAGTATAGTATATAAGTTATTCTTAAAAGTTTTCTTACTTATTAGTTAAATTAAAGAAAGCCTTAACTAGATAGTAATATACTACCTCTCTATATTTACTATTATAGTTATTTATAATACTAAATCGCTAAATCTACTCTATATAATATATTATTATATAAAGCTTTAATATATTAAAATAGCTACTTAATTTTACCTTATTAACTAGCTTATACTAGTTAAAATAGGTCTTAAATTTATTAAATTAATATAATATATCTTTAAGATATCCTATTATTTTATTATTATATAAAGAGTATTAAGTAATTAGGATAAAGTCTACTAATACCTAAGTATATTTAATTATATTTATATTTATATTTTATACTCTACTATCTAGCTACTTAGAGCTAATAAGGGCGTTCTAACTCTAGTTTATTAAGAGGAAACTATAAACTACGGAAGAAAACCTCTCTTACCTATCCTATTTACTATAACGCTTCCGGGCCTTTAAATACTGTCATTGTGCTGGTTAGAGGGCCAGTATAGTTGGTACCACCTGGTTCCATTTCCGTTTGCCTTTGCGACGTCCTCGATGCTGGTGGCACTGGCCGTACTCATGATGTAAGGGATTGACTCCTTGGCGGCAGCTGCAGCAGAGGCAAGTTCGCCCATGGGATTGAATATGCGTTGGACGCCAACGGGCGCCGTAGCAATTGGGAATGGCATTGTCTTGCCGAGGACCGTGGTGGACAGATCAGGCAGGCGAGTGGTCTTGACCAGGCGCTGAGGCACAATGGACCATTTGGCAAAGGCTTCACGGTTCTTACGAGCTGTTTCGCCGGTGCCAGCGTTGCCCACCACGTACCCCTTTGATTCAGCGGACATGCGAGACTCCGCTTGGGCCTCCCATTCTAGACTCTGGAAGGTGAAGGGGGGTCGCTCGAACGAGAGTCCCTTCTCGTAGACACTGCGTTCGTAGGTGACTGGGTCAGGAGCCGCTGCTGCAGCGCTGGAGCGGACAACTCCTTCGGTCATACTGACCGACATTTTGTCGAAGAGCTCGGCACGAACAGCTGAAGACTGAAAAGATGCTAATGGGCCCTTCGTACGATGAAGAGTATCCCGTGCTTCGTCGACTTCTAATAATTCTCACGGATGCAATCACATGACACGACTGTCTAGTCGTCAGTTCATCGACTGCCTCATCCGGCCAGCTGTTGCACAGGGTCCAATCTGCCGTTCTCGTACCATCCGATCCGACGGCTGGCCAATTGCGAATGCAGCTTTGGGGTTGGTCCTAGGATTTTTAGCGGAAGCATGACCCGACTAGGCAAAGTCAGCCCGGTAGGTCAATTACCTACACATGCCACCTCCCCCAGACATAGCGGGTCCGATGGGTAGTATAAACTCGCTTACGTAGCACAACAAAGGCCACAAACAGATATACGAAATGAAATCGCCGCACTGGTCTCCGTCACTGGAATCCTTGGTGGAAATGTCGAGCTGCTCTTGGCCCTAGAGGCCCCGGCAGAGTAGTTTAAAGCTGTACGCCATCCTCCGTAGGAAGCCACGTTTTCCTGGGAGATTATGTGAGATCGTCTATAGTACCTATAAACCCGTTCTAGTCCCTTTTACTATAAACGGAAGCTCTAATCTTTAAAGACTTATCCTATTATACTTAGCTATATTTTTAAAGGGCTAGTAGGTTTATACCTATTATTCTTCTAATTACTTATTAATCTCGCTTTTAACTTAAATTTCTAAACCTTTAGCTTTATTAGTAAAAAGATTATTACTCTTTAAACTACTTTTACCCTCTATATTATATAAGAGATTTACTATACTTAGAGCTACTAGAGCTATAAATATTTAAGTAATAAGGATAGTACTATAAAGTAATGCTTTTAAGAAGTATATTTTTAGATTTCTAGATTTTTAGAGAAGTAAGTCTTAATTTATATATAAAATTAGAGTAAACTTATTACCTTAATATAATTATAGTCTAGATAACTTATAACTTTTATAGATTTATAAATTTATAGTTAGCTTTATAAAGAAGGTATATAGTTTTTAGATACTTAATAAGAGAGTTAAAATAGAATCCCTCTTTAATAAGTCTCTATATCTTAGAATATAGAATAGGCTTATATTATAAAATTAGTCTTTAGTTAAAAAAAATTAAGGATAATATATAATACTATAACTAGGTAATACTTATATAATAGGCTTAAGCTTTAATAAGGAAAATATAAAACTAATTTCTAAGTATTTTTAATATCTAATATATTAAATTAAAGCTCTATCTAAGCTAGATAGTAACTATATATTACTATTAGTTATAAAACCTAGATATCCCTTACTATAATATAATTTATAATAGAGATATATATTACTCGAGTTAAAAGGAGTAGTTATAGAATTCTATATAAAAATACTTAATTTACCTAGTAAACCTTTCTATAGATATAGGATTAGATTAAGTAATAATAGTAACTAAGTTTATATACTTATAGAAGTATTAATAATAAGGAACTATATATTTTTCCTACTTATAATCTATTATTCTTTATTTATATATCTATTAAATTTCCTCTCTTAAGTAGTTACCTTAAGGGTACTTAGTAAGATGTCCTAATATAATAAGAAACTAGATTACTCTTAAAGTTACTTATATTAGCTATATTATTATTAGGATAAGTATAAGTAGCCCCTATATAAGCTTTAAAAAAAGGTAGAGTAGGTCTATCTATAATATTCTAAGTAGGATTAAGGTAGGGCTATTAACTTAATTATTATATATAATACCTAGCTATTTAAATAGATTATTATTATAACTAGAGACTACTATATACTTAGAAGAGTATATAATAGGTATAAAGTAGCTATTAATATAGTTAATATTAATATTAGATAGGTTTATAAAGCTACCTTTAATTTTACTACTCTAATAGTTAGTATTAGACCTAATTTATATCCTTCCTACCTATCTAGTTAGGAAAGTATATTAGGTAGGCGAATTATTAGGGAGGATAGTCGCTAATAGATTCCCTACTAGAGTAGAGGCGCTAGTATTAGAAAGAAAGAATAGAGGTAATTAACTTCTTTATATTTTTATAATTAAAATTATTATATAATTAGCTAAGCTATTAGTACTTATAGTACTTATAAGATATAAAGTACTTATAACTAGAATAAAACTTAAAGCTAGAGTTAAATATCTATCCCTAAGTATTATAGTTATAGTTATAACTAGTAGGTAGTTAAATAGAGTTATAGCTCCTAGAGTTATAAGGGTTATAATAGTAATCTATTAGGATTTCTTTATCTTATAATTAAAGGGTTAAGAGATTTATTAATATTAAAGAATTTTATAACTATAATTATATTTTATAGTACCTTAATTAGTATATTAATCTTTAGATACTTATAGAAGTATTTATAAATAGACCTTCTTATAAGATTCCTTTAAATAGCTAAGTGTATAGTAGTACTTCTTTATATCTTATATTTTATACTCTTTTTAATATTTATAGTACCTTATTAAGGGGATACCGTAGTTAAATTAACCTCTTACTAGGAGAAATTAAGATTAGAGATTAGGGGTAGAGAAGGAAATCTATAAAAGGCGTATTTTATAAGGGAAACTATATTATAGAATTATATTTTATACCTTATAACTATTTAAGGGATATAGGTATAGATATAATTTATCTTTATAGTATTAATTATAGATAAGAACGCGTAGCTAGATATTATTATCTTAGAATAATTCTTTCTAAGAAATATTAATACCTACTTTTTATAGTAATTAGTATATATCTTTATACTTTCTAATTATAGTATATTATAATATAGTCTTTTTATAATTAGTTATAATTAAAATATTTATACTAGTATTAAAAAGGAGTTTAATAATATTTCTTTACTCTTTCTAAGAGATAAGATATAGTAGTTTCTTAAATCTTTTCTTAAATTCTCCTATATTATAAGCGCGTCTAATATAGATTTCTCTAGCTCTTCTTTAACTTTATAGTTTTATTATAATAACTTAAGTTATTAATAGGCCTTAGAATTAGGTCTAGTAGTAGATAAAGTAAAGAGGTTTATATAAGCTTATAAAAGCTAAATTATAACCTCTTTATTTCCTACTAGAATAGTATATAGTAATATTATCTTACTATTATTATTCTAAATTTCTATATTATAAGGGTATTATAACTACTAAGTTAAAAGATATAGGTTTTCTTTTATAACTAGATAATATAGTATTATATCTCTATTCTTTTTATAGATTAATATATCCGCTTCTCTTCTAATAAAGATTTAAAGGTATAATAGAATAGTTTCTCTAGTTATATAAGTATAAGGAAGGGCTATATTATAGAACTTAGCTAATAAGACTATATTAAAGTAATAAGTTACTTATAAAAAGTAAGCTTATATCCTCTAGCTTAAGGTTATTAGTAGTAATAGATAACTCTATTAGAGAGACTATTATAAGCTATAATAAGTAGTTATTATAAGTAAACTAAATAGGTCTTATAATATATATAGTACAAGTATATCTTATAATAATAATATAGATTAGTTAAAAGATCTACTTAAACTACTAAGTAGATTAGATAGATTAGATACTAGATTTATATAAATTATACCTCTTAGTAGGATTTCTTATAATTATATAAATCGGGTGGATTTCCCTTTAGATAGAAGCTTTATACTTAACTTATATTATTATATAAATACTAGAAAATACCTGTAAAAATGAAAGATTTTTATATAAAGAAATTATATTTAAAACTATACTTCTTTTATTACTTAGTAGGTAATAGTAGTTATAAAGAAACTTTAAGTCTAAATATAATAGATATATATATAAACTATTATAGATACTAAGACCCTCCTTAAGTATTATAAGGGTTATAAGGTAAATATTACTAAAAATATTAATTTTAGATTAAAGGGATTATTTATAATAGTTACCTAATATTAAAGTATTAATTAATAGTTATTAGGCCTACTTATATTATAACTCTATAATTATATTACTATTTAAGACTAATAGGATATAACTAAATATACTATTATTAGACGACTTATTATATTAGTTATTATTAGGAAAAGATATTATTATTATTAAAATAGAAGTATTAAAAGACTAATACTATCTATTAGTAACCTAACTAATTATAAGATATTTAGTATAGTAATATTCTATTATATTAACAACTTCTATACTATTAAACTATTTAATATAATTATTAATTTATTATATCCCTTATATTATAATATATCTTTATAATCTTATAATAACTATTAATAGTCCTACTAAATTTATTATATTAATATAAAGGAAGTTATTAAGTATAGGAGTTACTATAACCTAGTATTTATCTAGCCCTCTAAAGTTTAACTAATAATATTTAATAAACTAAATAGTAGAATAGCTTATTTTTATTATTAGAAAGTCTAATATTATAATCTAATATAAAGATATAATTATATAATTAAGTATAATATTAGGCTATTTTTATACTTCTAATATTATAATTAATATTCTAATAGGCTACTAAGTAGCTATTAATAGGATCTAAGTATTAATAATTAGTTATAATTAATATATTAGAAGTTATATTCCTAATTTACCTATTATCTAATAGTACTTATATATATATAATATTCTTTACTATTTAGCTAAATATATATCTAGGAGTTTTAGGCCTAATAATATAGAGGTTACTCTATCTTATTACTTATAATATAGCTATATATAACTAATTATAACTAAAAGTAGACCTAGTTTATAAGTTAATACCTATATACTTTATTAATTAGCCTTATAATTTACTAATAGTTATAGTAAATACTAGCTAGATAGGTACTACTTATAAATAAAGGGGGTAGGAATCTACCTATTATTTTCCTTAAACTATAACGGCGTCTTGAATAGTATTACCTTCTTACTACTATAGGTACTACTTATAATTAAGTCCTATTATATAGATATAATAGCTTAAGGTTCCTTAGTAGTATAACTAGTATACCTAGCTTAATATATAGTTTATAAGATAATAGGAAGGGTTTATAAAACCTATAAAAGTACTTAAGAGAGAAGAGTTTATTATCTTCTTCTAATATAATATAATTAATACTCTAGTATATTATTATATTACTAGAGATACGTAATATTATTTTAATATTAATACTAGTAATATCTTTATTAATAATAGTAAGAATAGCCTATTCTAATAGATAATCCTTCTAAGAGATATTTATTCTAATATTAGTATAGATAATTTTAACTAAATTATTAATAGTACTTATTAATAGTAAGTGCTAAATATATAACCTTATTCTAGAAATAGGCCTTTTAAAGATATACTTTAATAACCTAGCTATTAAATATTTCTAAAATAACTAGAAGTATTTATTAGAAGTCCTTATAAGAGTAGACTACCTTACCTCTAAAATAAGCCTAATTATTACTATAAATATCTTAAAGGCTATAATTAATAGCTTCTATATTATATTAACTCTATATAAGAGACTTATCTTAAAAGATAATATAAGCTTACTTAATTAGCTTAATAAGATTAGTCCCCTTCTTAATCTTATATAAGGAGGTATTATTAGAGTCTAGAGGTATCTTAAATTATAAGTAAGTAGTCTAACCTCCCTATAATAGTATTAATATAATATTAGAAGATACTACTATTAAAGTAATCTTTTACTAGAAATATAACCTTTTTATAATAGTATTTTATACTATTATCTTACTAATCCCCCTAGTACTATTAAGGAAGAATAGTATACCTAGAGTACTAAGTTTATTATTAGTATTAGTATTAATAGTAGTAATAATCTAATTAGTAGTATAATATTAATTAATATTTAGCCTATTTTATAAGACCTTAGCTTTATTAGGGGTAATTTAGTAAGATATTTCTTCTTATAAAAGTCTATTTAAAATATTATTAGAATTATTAAATAGAATAATTAAAATAGGTAGGTTATATTAGATTAGATTCTTAATATATTTAGGGGTTAATTAATATTCTAATTAGCTATTAATTAAATAAAAGGCGTATTATTTTATAAATAACTATTACTTATAGAAATTATCTAATATTTAAAGTATTAAAAAATCTTATTATAAGAGGTATAAGTAGTTATTTAAGATATACTCCTTATACTTATTCTATAATATAAGGGTATTAATAGGTTAGAGTTTAATTATATAAAAAGACTATATAACTTATAACCTCCCTAAGAATCCTTTCCGTTATTAAGGATCTTATTAGTATATTAATTATTTTTAATTAATCTAAGCTTTATATAAGCCTCCTTCTATCTTATTAGATAGCTATCTACTATTTATAAGTTATTAAAAGATATAGCCCTCTTAATATAATAGAGGAGTAGTTAGTAATAATAGAGATTCTTAATTTTAAGACTAATAAAATTAATATACCTAAGAGTCTCTCCTCTTTTATATATTTTCTAATATTTATTTCTTTTATTCTATATAAAGACCTTAGAAAAATCCGTATATATATAGTTAGATAAATTCCTTATAATAGTAGGATATTTCCTATTCTATTTTATAAAAGGTAATAGCTAACTATTATTATAAAATTTCTTAATAAGATAGTTTATATTAAAAAAACTCTATTAATATAGTCTTATAAAGCTTATAACTATCTATTAGCTTTTATTTAGTAGCCTTATTAATAGCTTAGTTATTAGCTAGCTTAAAAAGGGTATACTATTAGTTTAAGAGATAGATTTATAAATACTTTATATAAGGCTTTATAATACCTATACTAAATAAGAGTATCTTCTAGACTAACTATTAAGTTAGGTTTTAGTACTATAAATTAGTACTAACCTAAATACTTAGTTCTAGTTTAGGTACCGACTTAAATACTTAGTACCTACTTCTAGTACTAACCTAAAAAGCCCTTAGTACCTTAGCGAGTTAGGTTAGATCGACCCGACTCGCTAAGGTACCGCTAAGACGCCAAGCCCCTAATAAAATAGTAAGAGACACTAAATATTTTCTAGAATTACCCCTATTCTAAATCTAGATTTTTTTTTAATTAGAATTTAAATACCTCTCTTTATTCCCTAGGGATATGTATTACCTTTTTATATTACCTTATTTACTTTTTAGAATTATCTAGGTAATAATAATAATAATAATAATAATAATAATAATAATAATAATAATAATAATAATTAATAATATAGTAGTAAATCCTATATATAGTAAGAAATACTACTATAAATTGAAAATTTTACTAATATTATAGTCTTTATCTTTATAGGGATATATATTACCTTTTTATATTATCTTATTTACTTTTAAGAATTCCCTAGGTAATAATAATAATAATAATTAGAAAAAAAAATAGAATAAATAGTAAGAAATACTACTAAAAATAAAAAATATTACTAGGGAAAAAAGTCTTAGTAAGTCGGGTTAATACTTTAGGTTAATACTTAGTACTACTACTTAATATTAACTTAAATACTTAGTACTAACTATTAGTACTAACCTAAATACTTAGGCTAGGAATTTAGTATTAACTCGCTAAGAGTTAAGTTAGGTACCCGACTTAAGTTTAAAGTACTAACCTAATATAGTTAGTCTAGTATCTTCTAGATAGCCTTAATAGACCTAATTAAATAAGTAGACTAGAACTCTATAATTTTATTTACTAACTCCCCTTACTATTATAACTAGCTATTAGGAGTAGGGTTATTATTAATATATATATAATTCCTAGTAAGGGAGATATTAGCCTAATTAAGTCCCTAATAAATATATTTATATAAATAGAAAATAGACTTAATAGAGCTATAAATTTTAATATTAATATAAGTATAAGTTATAAGAGATAACTTATCTATTATTAATAGAGGAATTAGGTTTAAGGAGACTAACTAAATATTTATAGAAAGGATAACTCCTATTAGGTATAAAAGATATCTCTTAGTAAAAATCCTTTAGAAAAGCCTTCTTATAATAATTTTTCTCCTAATTAAAATATCTATTACTAAGAACGCTAGTATAGTAATTCTAAACTATATATTATAAGACTAACTTATATAGTATATTATAATTCTATTAAGTAGGGATAAATACTTAAATAATATTATTAATATTATTAATATTATTAACTATTTAAATCTAATCCTCTTCTTATATAATAAGGAGAATATAAGTATATAAGAGACCTTACTTTTAAAACTTAATAATATAATAGTAGCCTATATAAGTATTAAAGATATATTACTTAAAGAGGTCCTTTATTAGCTCTTAGAGCTTCTAATTAAAGATATAGATAATTAGATTATAATAGTACTCTAATATCTAACTAGATACTAGTAAGTTCTAAATATTAAGCTACTTAAGATTATATATAAAAGTTGTAAAAAAAATTAGATTTACCTCCTTTTTAAACTATTATTATAATATCTTATATTCTTACTTTTATAATATATAAGCTTCCTAGTATTATTAATAGGAGGATAATTACCTTACTACTAATATCTTTAAATAAGATATTTAAATTAGTACTAAGCCTATCTATTAGGCTAGAGTAGTAGTCTACTTAAATAGTCTATTAATTCTAATAATATTAATTTAAGTTATTAAGCTCTATTAGTATCTAGATATTAATACCTTAATAACTAAATATATATCTACTATTAATAATATAATTAAAGAAATTAGGCTAGATCTAAATATTAATTAGCTAATTATTTATAACTAAGTAGATTTAAGTCTAAAAAATAACTAGGGAAATATATTAAATAGTCTTTATAAATAGTTAGTAGGTAGTAATTAGGGCTATTAGATCTACTAGAGTAGAAAGGAGTAATTAGGTATAAGTTAATATTAGGCCCCTAGTATTATAACTCTTATATAACTAAGAATAAAGACTATTATAATAATAATACTATATATTATAAGTAAGATATAAGATAGCTACTATATTAATTCTTTTTAATATAAAGCCTAGCCTATAATTATTATATTAGAAGCCTTAGAATATCTAAGGGGTAGAATTATAGTAATTATAATAATAATAGCCTAGTAGAGACTTAGTAAACCTCTTATAATAATATTATCTTCCTTAATATAATTAGTAGATTAAACTTATAGAGATACATTTAATCTAGATATATACTAATAGCTATTAGAGTAGATTAACGCCTTAAAGGTAAAAGTAGTATAATAAACTTCTACCCCTACTATATTTATAAGATATAGTAGATAAGTAATAGACCTCTTAGAATTAATTATAAAGAGTATAAGGCCTAGTTTAATACCTACCCTCCCTTATAATCCTACTATTAGAATACTTATATTAATTAGTTAAAACTAGAAGAGGGTTAAATATAATAAACCCCCTATATTTACTAGCCCTCTTATAAATATCTACCTTTAGATTATTAATTATAATAGTTTTTTTAACTTATAACTTATTAAGAGTATAGATATATAAGCCTTTATACCTTATACCTATCTAGGGCCTAAGATTAAGATATAAATATAATTAATAAAGCTAAAAGGCTAAAGAGGTATATTTAAAGACTAAGATATATTTTAAATATAGCTCTTAAAGATCTACTTTATAAGAAATATTAAATTAGATATAAAGCTTAAGATAGAAAGGATTTAAATAAGGAATAATAAAATTATATAAGACTTTATAAATTACTTTAAGACCTTTATAATAGATTTTTCCTAAAATAACTTTATTATCTATTATTTCTTTAAGTAGAAGCTATTAATAGAGATTTTAAACTAAATTTATTAATTTTAATTTAAACTACTAGATACCTTTATAGCCTTTAAGATAATAGTATAATAAGCTAAAAATTACCTTAAGATTAAAAAATAAATCCTAGAGAATAGAGAAGAGATAGAGTATAGTAGATAAAAGAAGATATAATTTATAACTAATAAAATCAAGGAATTAACTTACTCCTCCTTAAAGGACTAATTAAATAGCTTAACTCTTTTAAAGGGTATAAGCTTATATATAGAGAAGAGGTCTAATATCTATAATAACTACTAAAAGAAATACTAAGATAAGGGATTATATATATATTATACTAAAAAGGGCTATTAAGGGAAGGATTATAAAAGTAAACTTATAAACTACTCCTACCTAAAAAATATATACCTATAATATCTAAGATAATATTATAGGTATTTAAGGCTTAAAGAAGTATCTTAGCCTAAGATTTATCCCCTCCTTTAAGGTAGAATAGGTATATCTTAAATAGATAGCTTTAAAAGTTAAAGGGAACTCTTAAATAGACTAACCGCGAGGTATCGCCTAGACTACTAAGCCGCTAATTCTTAGCGATTTGATACTAGAATCTAGTACTAAGTATTAAGAAAGTTACTATATATAGTATACTAGTATACTATATATAGTAATACGCTAAAAGGCTTAGCGAGTTAGTACTAAATTATAGTACCGATTTCTAACTTAATAGTTAGTCTACTCTTAAATAAGAATCTTTATAACTTACCTTAGATAATACCTTTAATATAATAGATCTAACTAACTATATTAGTACTTAAATATAATTATAAAAGGAATATATAATTATTAAACTTTAATATACTAAAATAACCCTTTAAGCCCTTATTAATTATAGAGTTATAGCTAACTTTATTAACTAAGACTTTATAAAGACTTTAAGGATTACGCCCCTTTATACTAGAGCTACTAGGGTAGTAGATATTAATAGTAAGACTATTAGCCCTACCTTATCTTAAATATTATATTAAATTAAGATAAGATAAGTACCCCTTATATATTATATAACTATTATTTTAAGTAATACTTATATAAGAATAATAGTTAATCTTAAGCCTCTTATAACTATAATAACTTAATCTTATTATAGATTAAGTATTAGAGAAGGTAAAGATATAAAAAATATTAAGGTTCTTAAATAATATAAATTTAATAAAGAAATTAAGGATAATATAATATATACTTATTATATTTCTTTTAAAGGATTAGGAAATATACTCCTAATAAAATACTTAGAGTATATTAATATTTTTAATAAAGAAGTAGGTATTAAGTTAGTCTAGATTAGGAAGTTTAGAATAGTAAAATATACTACTAAGCTATCTACCCTTATAATTATTAACTATATTACTATTTTAAGATATATACTTTAAATTCTACTATATATACCTTTCTATAAATATAGACTATTTATAAATTATTAAGACTACTTAGCCTTATCTACTTTTTAGGTTAATTATCTAGTCTACTATTTAAATATCTACTTAGTAGACTAACCGTTAAGTTAGGAATTAGTACTATAATTTAGTACTAACTCGCTAAGCCTTTTACCGTATTATTATATATAGTATACTAGTATACTATATATAGTAACTTTCTTAATACTTAGTACTAGATTCTAGTATTAAATCGCTAAGAATTAGCGGCTTAGTAGTCTAGGCGATACCTCGCGGTTAGTCTACTACTTAGATAGTAAGCTTTATATCTCTATCCTCTACGCTCTAAGTAATAATAAGATATTTAATAATTTTATAAGTAAGTACTAATCCTTAGCTTAATATACTAAGTCCGTCCTTATTAGTATTATCTTACTAAGGGGTTTTAGACTTTTTTATAATAGGGAAAAGAATAAGGGGGAGGGATAATAAAGAATAGGAAGATAAAAAAGGGATAGAATAAGTAGGAGGCGTAGAAGGATTAAGAGGAACGGAAGGGATAGAAGGGATAGAAGGAATAGAAGGGATAGAAGATATTAATAAATAAGGGTTTATATAATAAAATAATAGGATTATATTATTATAAAGTATATATATTAATTTTAGTACTAAATAAATAGAAAGTAGCTTTATAAGAGAAGATAGCTAGGATTATACTATTCTTATACCTTAGGCGTAAAATAATATTAATACTATTATAAGTACCTAATCTTTATAACTATTAGGTAGAATAAACTATAATATTATATAGAATATAAAATATATCTATAAATATTCTCTAGTTCTCTATCTAAGTACTTATAAAATAGGATTTAAGTAAATAATAATAGTAATATAGATATCTACTACTATTAGGTATAAGTATCTAGGACTTAGCCTAGGCTTAGATATATAGTTAATATATTAATAATATATATAAATACTATAAGATAATAATTAAATTATAGTAACTATTATACTAACGCGATTAATAGTATTTATCTCTATATCTTATATACCTCTATCTCTAAGTGTTATAAAATAATATTATAATAAGAGGAAAATATCTTTCTAATAGTAATATAATATATATAAAAGAATAGTACTTTAAATTATATAAAAGGAATGCTAGCTCTATTATTAAGTACTTATCCTACTATAATTAATCTAGGTATAGAAGTTTAATTCCTATTTAATTCCTAATTTTACTATATAAGAAGATAATATTATATAAAGTATTTAGCTCTAGAGTAGTATATATATATCTTACGTATATACTTATATTAATAATAATTATATACCTTAAGAGAAAAAGTCTAATTTATATATAAATATATTAAATTAAATATATATAATATAAAGGCCTAGTTATTTATTAATATAATACTAGGATAGGAGTTTCTCTTATTTATTTTTTATATTTTAAAGTCTTAATATCTACTTATACGGGTAATTAGAAGTTTAGAAGTAAAAAATTTAGAGGGGATATTAAATAGTAGATATTAATAGTAACTTATTATAAAAGTAATATTTAACTAATTTAAGAATTAAACCCCTTTATTATTATAAGAATACTATTATATTCTCCTTATAAAATCTTAAAAGTATAGATATTATAGTTAGTAGGTACTATAATTAACCCTTTTAAAGAAGTTTAGTATTTCTTTTTAAGAATAGAATAGTTTAAACTCCTTACTACTTAATAATATTAAATATTCCTCGCTTATAAACGTAGATATAAGCGTAATACTATATAAATACTATAATAGATTTAAGAGGAGAGGGAGGGAAGATATTCTATAATATTATATTAGGTCTCTACTTATAACTTACTAATATATTCTATATTATTACCCCCTTATAATAGTATTATAGGCGTAGGTAATATTAATACTTCTATTAAATAAATTTTCTTTTCTACTAGGTATTTTATAGGCCTTAACCTTATTATCTTCCTAAAATTAATAGGTAGTTATAATAGTATACTTATACCTACCTTTATAACTTAATTTTATAAAGTAATATCTTTACTATCTAGTTTATAATAATAATTATAAATAATAAGATACTAGTTAGTAGGATTTGAATAATAAGGTTATAGGTATTTCTAAGTCTTAATAAGTAATAGCTCTTCCTATTCCTTTATATTAATAATTAGTATACCCTTAAAAAAAGTCTCCCCTATATTAATAATAGGTATTTTACCTTTAAAAGAAGCTTACTTAATAATTTATTAAGGGCTATTATCTTTAGAGCTATATTCTTAGTAGGATTTCTATAATAAGTAGGCGTCTTTCTACCTATCTTTAGAGTAGACTTTAAGGTAGGCCCTAAGGGAGGTAAGAAGCTCTTCTATATTAGTAGGGTATTACTAGGGAGGGAATTTAATATTTAAGTACTAACTCTATATATATATACTCTTAAGCTAGCTCTAGGCGTATTAATTTATAGCCTTATAATTACTTATTTAAGCTAGATATAAGATAGGAATATAATCTCTTATAGTAATATAAGTTCTATATCTACTTAGGGTAGTTTTTTACTAGGGGAGTAGGTAACTCTTATATAAGTAGTTTTAATCCTATATAGAAGTTAACCTATTAAGGCTTAATACTTAGATTATCCTACTTTATAAAGGCTAGCTTATTTAACTAAATTAAATATACCTAATATAATTTATAATCTAATTATATACTAGTATTTAATAAATACTTTTAATATTTAATAAATCCTATTATACTTAACCTTTATTCCCTAAGTAGATAATTATAAATAGTAAGCTTAAAATAGAATATCTATCTAAATCTCCCTATTAATAAAATATATATTAAAGCTAAATTATAATTAATTTATTATAATAAAAAGGGGTAATAGGGCTATATATATATAAATATTATAAGGAAGGGTTTAAGAATAGTAGTAGATTTAATAGATATATCTTATACTATAAGGTTTTTATTTATAACTACTTATAATTTTTTTTTATAAAGCTTACCTTTACCTCCTTCCTCCTCTTAATAATAATAACTATTATAACTAGTTATAAAGAGTTAGAAGGATATTAAGGATATAGATATTAATATTATAGTAGAAACTAATAAAGACCTACTTACTTCTATTCTAAGAGATATTAATATTAATATAAGGACCTTATTATAAAGCCCACCTAATATAAATATTATTAAGAGTAGGAAGGAAGAGGAGTTAATATACCTATTACTTAACCTTATATATTTAGGCTACTAGTTAATATCCTTATATATTTAAGTTAAAATATTTATAAAGGCTATTAGTTATTATATAAGTATAAGTTATAAGCTTATAAAATTAGATAAAGATCCTTTAAGGCTTAGTAAAGATTTAGACTATATTAATAAAGATAGAGGAGTATATTACCTATTCTTAAATATATATAATTATATATTTTATATAATAGTTATATAAGGAAAAAGTAATTAAAGGTAGTATTAATAGGTTTTTTTTATAATAATTAACTTAAATATATATATAACCTCTTAAGTTATAAAAATATTAGTATTATAATAGAGTTATAAGATAAGATTATACTAGGTATTAATAGAGATAAATAGAATAAATAAACCTTTAAAGTTATATCTAATATTAATAGTATAGAACTAAGAGAATATAATATTATCTATTAAGATATTATTAAGACCCTTAGATTCCTATTAAGCTATTACCTATTTAAAGAGGATATAATATCTAAACTTATACGCTAGTTTAATAGTAATAAAAGATATATATATACTAAGATATATACTAGTAACTAGTAGTAGGAGATATAAGTATTAAGGTAGTAATTACTTAATAGACTAATATATAATTATATAATTAATTATTAGAGAAGCGAAGCTTCTTATAAGTATAAGGTAGTATAACGGAGGGCTTCCGCTCTTTATAAGCTAAGCTAGTAAGCTATATATATAATAATACCGCTATAAAGAAAGTAAAGTAACGCATATATTATATTAAGGGCCTTATTACCTCTAACGACGTAGTTATTAATATATTTAATTATCGTATTTATTTACTATATCCTAAGTATTATATAGATTATTTATATTATACTATAAATTATACTTATAACTATAGCCTTTCTACTTAACTAAATATTAAACCTTTTAACTAGATATCTATTTACTAATAATTACTTCGATTTTATAGTTATTAGCCTTATCTATTAAGCTATCTAACTTATTTACGGGAGGAGGCCGATAGTTATATACTTATACGTAGGGATTAGATAACTTTAGTACTAGCTTAAGTTAAGCTACTAATATAACGGGGTGGATATATATAATAGGACTTAGCTAGAGTTAGTATACTAATAGGCCTACCTTCTTAATAATTTTAAAGGGCCTTATACGCTATTAATATAGTTTTAAATTAGTAATACCGGGTATATAATATCCTTCCCCTAGCCTAAGATAGGCTTTATCCCCTATTACTATTAATAGCGACTTATACTTACTATTATAATATACCTTAATAAAGATATTAGTAAAAGCTATTAATTCTTCGGCCTAGTCCCTTTTAAGCTATTAGAGTCTACTAAAGTCTTTTATAAGGAGCTATTAGGAGAGTATAATAAGGGTGTCACGGATATTAAAGTTATAGAGGACCTTATTTAGAGAAATACTAGTAGACTAGCTTTTAGAGTTATTAAGGTACCCCTATATATAGGGGAGGACTACGGTCTAATTAGGGTTATTAATATTTTGCTAATATAGTATTATAACGCGATCTCTACCGTTTAATTAGTCCACTTAGATAGACTATCTATCTAGGCGTAATACGCCGTTAATATTAATAGTTTATAACTAAGCTTCTAGAAAATAGTTTTCTAGAATAATAATATAAACTTAGAATCCCTATTACTAATTATCTTATAAGGAATACCCTAGCTATAAGTTATAAGATTTATAAGGACTATATTAGCCTATTTAGGAGCTATCTAAATAGTCTACCCCGGAATAAGAAGAACCCTTTTCGAGAATCTATTTATAATAGTAAGGAGGCTATTATAGCCTTCTATATTCGTTAGTAGAAGCGTTATAATAAAATCTATTACTATAATATAAAAAGGAATTATAGGCCGGTTAATTAGGACTATACTACTATAAGGTTTATATTATTTTATTTAGTTAAGTTAATATTCTAGATAGTACTCTATATAAGTACGTAGGTACTATTATAAGTAATAGAGGTATAGAGAGGCTACTATCCGTTTATAGGTATAATAATACCTACTATAATATTACTAATTATAAGCTAGCTAGAATATATCCTTTTTAAGTATATTTAGGATATATAACCTTTCACGGCTATTATTAAAGTTTATATAATAGATAAGGCTATCGCGTTTCTTAAAATATAACCCTAACTACTAAGAACTATTACTCGCTATAATAGGGTTCTCGTTTACTACCGTAAGCGTTCTAAGTAGTAAGGACTATTAGCTATCCTCTTAGTACGCCTTAGATAGGCGCTTTTTAAAGTCCTCCGATATCTTAACGAGGGTAATATAATAACTAAGCGCTAGCGATTTATCCTCCCTTAAGTAAGCCTTTATAAAGGCCGCCGCGTATAAGGTATTAAGTGTAGTAGCTCTTTATTACTAAAGCCTTTAGTAAGTAAGGTATCTAGTATCCTAATAGTATCGGCGGAGGTTATCTTATCCCCTTAGAGCCTAGATAGTACGTCTAAGACGATATTAGATTTCCCTAACTTATACTTTACTATAAGATTGAATTGTAATAGGTAGGATAAGGCCTAAATTAGTCGTAGATTAAGTTTATTAGTTAAGAAAGTAGTAAGGCTAGTCTAATATAAGATAGGTACCGCCGCTAAATAATTAGTATAGATAATTATTAGTAGTTTCTAGTATAATTTAATAAAGTAACGGGTACGTCTAACGACTTATATAATACTAGCTACTTCTAATTTAGTAGGCTAATAATTCTACTTAGCTTAGTTAAGTATTTTACTAAGGAATATTATTAGTTAAACTAAGGTCCTTAAGAAGCCTTCTATTATATTATCCTTGACGTAATAGATTATTACCGCGAATCTCTACCTTTTAGAAGCGTCTAGGTTTATAAATAAGATCCTTGTTTTATTAAAATAAATAAGGAAAGTAGGACTATTAAAAGTAGACTTTAAGTCTATAAAAGCCTTCTTTTTATCCTTAGTAGGATTATATACGACTTATATAGACTAAATCTTCCTTATAAAGCCTTTAATACCTTTAAAGAGCGACCCTAATAGGTTAGTCTTACGTCTTTATAACGGATCGGCACGTTAAGTGTATCTAGGGATAGATAAGCGTAGCTAGCCTGTAAGCTTAAGGAAAATCTCGAGGTCTTAAAGAGAAAATGGAAATAGTAGGGCATTAATCGCCGTAAGCTTTCTCCTAATATAAATAGACTAAGGGAGTCTACCTACTAGCCTAGTAAGGTAATAGATAGGTAGCTTAAGAATATCTTCTTAGGATTAAGACTAATACGACGGCTCTAAAAGAGGCTAAATAGCGCTTATAGGTATATTAGGTACTCTAGTAAGGTTTTTAAAAAGGTAATTATATCATCTACGTAGGCCTTTATAAACTTCTTAAAAGGGCGGAGAAGCTTATTAGTTTATCTCTAAATATAGGGCGGAGAGCCCTTATAACTTATAAGGGTAATATAGTACTATTCCTAACCTTAATAGGAAATAACCGTGAGTTTATATCTATCTTATTTCTATATACTAAATTAGTAAAACTAACTAGTACTATCTATAGTAGATATAAAAGAGAAACCGGCTACTACTAAGGTAAGTTCTAATTATAATAGTAAAGGGTAATTATCTAATTAAGTAATTTTATTTAGACCGCGTATATCTACTACTATACGCCCCTTATATCCTTCTAGCGTGTCTTACTAAACTATAAAAATAGGATAGTTAAAGGGTATTAGTTAATTTAACTACGATATTTTCCCTTAAGAATATAACTTCCTAAATATCTTATTAATTAGATCTTTATCCTTCTAACTAACTAGATATACGCGTAAGAGCTTAGGGTTTATATTAGGCTTTAGCGGTATTAGACTCTATTTATCTTTAGGGATATTAATAGTAGTACCCTAATCTATCTAGATATCTAGGAATTCGGCGGCTATTATAGCGATTTACTATACTACCTTAGGTAATTTATAGATTATAATACTATTTAGTAAGATATATTTAAGGGTAGGATCCGCTATTATAATTAAGGTCCTTATTAAGGAAGGCTGTATAATACTAACGTATACTACTACTATAAGGATAGCGAAGCCTTTTATAAGGGCCTTCTACGTACTAGTATTACCTGCGGCTATATAGGCGTCTACTAGCGTAGTAAGGTAGGTACTATCTTAATTATACTTAATAAGGGAGCCTAGACGAGCCTTTTATAGTAGCTAGATAGGGATAAGAGAAGTATTAAATATATAGACTTCTAATATAAATAGATTAGTAATATATATAAAGATACCTCCTTAGAGGCCGAAGTTTTAGGTATACTCTAGTTTAAATAGGAAGTCTCTATTAGCTAGGATATCTCCTTTATAAACTACGGGCACCTTTATAATACTATAAGGCGGAATAATAATAGACGCCTTAGTCTTTATAATATATTTAGCGTTTAGAGATAACTAAGTTTAAACTTTTATTAGTAATACGAGGTCTTAATAAGAGCCTAATATTACTATTTACTTACTAAAGTCTAAGATTACCTTCTATAATACTAAAACGTTATTACTAATAAGTAGGTTAGCTTTAAGGTCCTTTATAATATAAGCTTCTATAACTATAGAGGCTATTACTAGTTTATTATTAATAGTCCTACTAACGTATATTTTAATTAGGGCGAATTTATTAGTCTTTATAATTTTATTACTAACGCCTCGTACTAGTATTAGGGATACTATCTTCTTAATTTCTATATTTAGTAGAATCTTTACTAGATATAATTAGTTAACTAATATAACTAAATAACCGCTATCTAAGTAAACCTCCGTCTACTCGTCTACCGTATCTATAGACTAGAATATATCTACGGTAGCGTATTTCTATCCTCTAAAGCGATATCCCGGGGCCTTTAATTAATCTAGATAAACGGTTAACTTAACTAATAACGACGCGACAGGTATTATAAAATAGGCTGTACCTATCTTCTTAGCGGTTACGGGGGCGGATATAGAAGCGAGTATAAAAGGCTTCTGTAATATCTAGTAGTATTTCCGTAAGTAAATAAACAGCTTATTTCTTAAAGAAAAGGTAGAGGTATAAGAGGAGTAAGTATAACTATTTATATTATACTAAGCTACGAAGTTTACCTTAGGTATTTATTAATTATAGTTAATAAGGTCCTTATTTATTCCTAAAGACTTATCCCCTATATAGAATAAGTTATACTAATCTTATAATAGGTCTAACTATTCGCTATTATAAGTATTACCTAGCTATATAATAGTATAATACTCCTAATAACTATTAGGATTACTATTAATAAAGTCTTCTACTATATCCTTTATAGTAGCCTAGTATACTTATTATAATAAAAAGCGCGGCATGCGGTTATCTTAAGGTTAACTACCTAGCTAGTAGTTTCCTTAACCTAGCTTTATAAGCTAGGATAGTTATTAGAGCTAAGGTTAATTAGGTTACTATATAGAATCTAACGCGTTTACTAGGCCGGCTATATTTTAAAGCCTTTATACTAGAGGTAAGATTTAAGGGGCGTTTTAATAAAACTACTAGCTTAGATAAGGCTATTAATTTATTTAATAAGCCTAGTTATTTTAAAAGGGTAAGAACGGGGGGCGAGTATTACTATAAGACTAGTTACCCTACTAAAATAACTAGTACCCTACTCTATTATTAGAAAAACCGTACTAACTATATTACCTACTAGGCCTATATTTATAACTAGGATATTATTATAGCCTATTACTTGGAGTACTAGTAGAAGCTCTCTACTAGCTTATATAAACCTACTAATTATACTTCCTATCCTCTAGTTCTAATAAGAAGTTATTAATAGAGGTCTAGTTAGTAGGATAGCGAGTATTACGGCGAAGTTTAAAGTTAATAGTATTATATATAATATTAAGTTAAATCTTTATATCTTTTAACCTAGTATCTTTTATAAAGTATAGTATCTTAGTACTAAACTCCTATAACTTATAATAGCTAGTAGTATCCTTTATAGTAAACTTCTTATATAGTATACTATTAATAGAGATATTTAATAGCTATTAGAACCTTCTTAGTAGTAGTTATACCTATTTATTAATACTATTACTAAAGG
>JAABUV010000610.1_pt1 | contig 54242 bp, 57 predicted proteins | sample 5559971 | NCBI WGS metagenome assembly JAABUV01 (sample SAMN10711881, study PRJNA513362) | rock metagenome | isolation source: Antarctica rocks | place: Antarctica: Victoria Land, Knobhead nord | collected 2015-12-19 | reverse complement strand
TACTCACCCGTCCTACGCCAAGCCGACCTCCCCACCGTCACCGTCCCCTGGTGGGGAAACCGACGACTCACCTACCAATTCACCTGAAACTAAGGTCGAACTCGCTGCGTGAAAATCGGCGCTAGCCGCAACGTAGCAAGCCATGTAACGGGTCATCGGTCATCATCGGGTTACCGTGCCAGACCCCCGGTGTGCCGGCTCCGCGCCGACGCGGCGGGGCGGCGGGCGGCGGGGCTGCCCTGAAGGTGAACTCCTCTGGGCGCTGGGTGATCATCTGAAACCACTGGAGCCAGCTCGCCCAGGGAAAGGGAAAAGGACATGCTGCTCGACGGCATCAACCACATCGCCTGGATCTCCAAGGACGTCGCTCGGCTTGGCCGCTTCTACGACGAGGTGTTCGACGCCGAGGTCGGACCGACCCGATCGCACGGGCAGGATCCGGGTGAAACGATGACCGTGATCCGGATCGGCCCGCACACCGAGCTGAACATCGTCACGATCGAGGGCAACACCGAGCCCGACCGACAGACCCCGATGTGGGGACGGGGTCGCATCGACCACCTCGGCTTCCAGGCCGCATCAACTGCGGCCTTCGCGACGATCCGTCAGCACCTGATCGACACCGGGGCGAGCGACGGCACCGTCAACGACTTCGGCTCGGTGCACAGCATGTTCTTCCGCGACCCCGATGGCCTCGAGGGTGAAGTTCTGGTTGCCAAGCAGTGACCGCGACCGGACACCCGCACATCAGCCAGATGACAGCGTCGCTCATGGACGCTGCCCGGACGGTCTCCACCGTGTGTCGCGCTGCGGACGAACGACCTACCAGATCCGGTAGGGCAGGAACTTTCCGTTGAGGACGATCCGGACCCGGTCGCCTTTGGGATCGGCGACGCGGTCGAGGTCCATCTCGAAGTCGATCGCGCTGACAATGCCATCGCCGAACTCCTCGCGGACCAGCTCCGAAATCGTAGCGCCGTACACCTGCACGACCTCGGTGAGCCGGTAGACCAACGGGTCGCTCGTGTCGACGGCGGCGGCGCCGCGATTCGGGGGTAGCGTCAGTGCAGACACGACACCGGCATCGAGGTCCAGGGCGGAACCGAACGCGGCGGCCTGCTCATCGGTGAGTGACTGCTGGCCCAGCAACGCCGACGTCGTCCACACGGTGGAGCGGCCGACTACCTCGGCCAGCCTTTCCCAGCACATTCCAAGCCGCTTCTTCGCGGCCAATACGGCTGCGGCAGCCTGCGTGCGATCCATCGAATTGGTCGGGGTATCGCTCATCAGGTGCCTCCTGGGCAGTGTGCTCGGCGTCTGCGGCCTACGGCCGCGCGACGGTCGGGTTTCGTCGATCGATCATCGTCCATGCCGCTGCACCGGACTGCACACCGACATTATGCGTAGCCGCGGTTTCACCGTGCTCGGGGTGGACTACAGCGCGGACCAGCTCAGCGTGGCCCGAACCCGGATGCGAGTAGCCCGGGCCCTGCCGGTCAGGCGGCCGGCGCGGCTGATGTTCTCGATGCTCACCCACACCGACCTTGACTGCTTCAGGCGTGGTGTCGCACCAGCGAGCGAGGACTTTGGCAACTGGTCAGTGAGTGTGTTCGCGTCCTGGCGCCCGGCGGCTCGTTCGTCTACGTCGGCGTGCATCCCTGTTTCGTCAACCCGTTCGCCGAACGACTACCCGATGACAGTGTGCGACTGCATCCTGCCTGCCGCCAAGCCGGGTGGCTGGCACCGACCCCGTTCACCGGCCACGCCGTCCGGCACCGGGTCGGCGTGCACTATGTCCCTCGAGCACCTACTGACGGTCGTGCTACACGCTGACACCTCGCTGAACGCGGTGCTTGATGGCGGCAGGCGGGCTCCCCGAGGTCCTGGCTGTGCGACTATCCCGGCCGCCCGAACACCGAGCGGACACGGCGTTGATGGCGGGTATGAGGTAGCCCGGCCACCCCCGGCTGGCCCCTCGCGGCCGGCCGGGGGTGGCCGTCGCAGCGCTCGTCGACCTGGCCCTGGACGGCATCCCCGCGGCCGGAGCCACAGCGCTACCGTGCAGCCCCACGCCGCTACGCCCGCGCGCTTGGGCAAGGTGGGTGGGATCCCGCCCGGCGCTGGTTGATTACCGGTCGCGAGGGCGTACGACGCCCAGCTGGGTGAGGAACTCGCTGGCAAGCCGCCGGACCGCGCGCTGTTGGACACGTTCGTCGAGATCATGACGGCAGGAACGATCGCTGATGTCGGCTGCGGCCTGGGGCACGTCACCCGATTTCCTCGCAGCTCGGCACCCACGGGTGCTCGGCCTCGAGCGCTCACCTGGCATGATCGCAATCGCCCGACAGGGGGCACCGGACGTTACGTTCGCAGTGGGTTCCATGCTGGATCCTCAACGGCCGCTCGAAACCACAAAGCAGACGGGCCCGAGTGTCGCTACGTGCCGGTCATGGCGATCCTTGCCCGGCGTGTGTCCTGCGTCCGCACCGACGACGCGAGGCAGTGCTCCGGCGGTTCGCACGGCCCCAGGCATAGGGCGACGGCGTGGGCCTCGCGTCGAGCGTCAGCGGGCGAGCAGTTCGTCCAGGCGCTCGTAGCCCTCGCGGGCGCCGTCCTCCATCCCGCTGGCTATGAAGGCGTCTCGGTCGGAGAACGAGTCGACGAGCGACGTCGCAGCCAGCCGGGTGCGGCCGTCGCCGAGGTCGGAGAAGCGCAGCTTCTCCAGCGCCACCCCGTCGGGCATGCCCTCGAAGGTGAAGGTCTGGACGATGAGTTCCGCGGGCCGCACCTCGTGGAAGCAGCCGTGGAAGCCGAACTCGTTGCCGTCGCTGACGTGCAGGTAGCGGTAGGACCCGCCGGTGCGGCAGTCGTAGTGGTCGATCCGCATCTCGTGTCGACGGGGCCCGAGCCACTGGACGACAAACTCGGGATCGGTGTGGGCCCGAAAGACCTTCACCGGCGGGGCGTCGAACTCCCGGGTAATCCGGACGAGCGGGACGTCGGGGTCGGCGGTGATCTCGGTCTCGCGGGTGGTGGTCATGTCGGTGCTCCTGTCTGGGGTCCTGCGGTGGGTTCGGTGTCGTCCGGTATCAACCGGAGAACGTCGTCAAGGCGGGCGTAGCGCTCCTCGGCCTGGCGGCGGTAGCGCTCGATCCAGCTGGTCATCAGCTCGAAGACTTCGGCTTCAAGGTGCGCCGGGCGGCGCTGGGCCTGCTGGGTGCGGCTGACCAGACCGGCGTCCTGGAGCACCTTGAGGTGTTTGGAGACGGCCTGGACGGTCACGTCGTAGGGCTCGGCGAGCTCGTTCACTCCTGCGTCACCGACAGCGAGCCTCGCCACCATGTCGCGCCGCGTGGGATCGGCCAGGGCCGAGAACACCCGGGACAGCGGATCAGCCGCCATCGCCTTCCTCCTTGTGTTCAACCGTTCGGTTGAACACCAAGATAGAATCGGAGAACACCGTTGTCAACCCCTCGTCGTCGCCACCCTCCGGGTGATTGCGCCGGCGCCTCAACCCTCGAGCAGCGCGGCCAGCTTCGTCACGGTGTTCCAGTTTCGCGCGGTCACCGTGACCTTCCAGCGCCTGGCCAGGAACGTGCCGAGGTCGGAGGCGGCCGACAAACCGTCCGGGCACCACTGGTAGACCACCCGGTCGCCCACCGCCACATGGCCGGGGTCGAGAACCGCCGGGTCGTGGGCGGCCCGCAGTGCCGCATCGGGTTCAGCGGAGAGGAAGACGGCGAACATCCGCGAGCCGTTCCTGTCCGGCTGCAGCAGCGGGTTGCCGTCGAGGACCGCCCGCACCTCGGCGGCCGTGCGCACCAGGCAACTCACCCGCAGGCTCAGCTCGCGCTCCACGGCCGCCGCAATGCGGGCCTCCAGCGCGGCAGGGGTCGCGTCGGCGGTGAACACTGCGTTGCCGCTGTTGAGGTGCGTGCGGACGGCGGTCAGCCCGAGCCCGGCGAGTACCTCCCGAAACTCCGCCATCACCAACTTCTTGTTCCCGCCGACGTTGATGCCCCGCACCAGCGCCACACACCGAGCCATTACCGAACCTCCCGTCCGAGCGATCCTCCGCAGACCACCACCCGCCATTTTCGCTGCTCGGCCGAGGTTGTGTCGCGGCCATTCATGCCGGTAAGCAGTACCCGTGCCGCCTGCCGACTGGTTCCTCACCGCCGAACAACGCGGCAACGCCGACACCGTGCTCGACGAGCGGCACCCACCGGGTGAAGCGTGGTCGCACGGGAACCTGGTGAGCCCATTGATCCACGGCGCCACCTACTTTGCCGAACTGGCGCAGGCCGTCGATCGCCTGCGCTCCGGTGACCTGCTTGCCTTTGCCGACTGGCGGGGCGACCCGGACGAGCGACTGACCGGCGACCCGCACAGCGAGGTGGGCCGGATGCTGTGCCGGGCTGCGAAGCGGGGCGTACTGGTGCGCGGGCTGGTCTGGCGTTCGCATTGGGATCGGCTGGCCTTCTCCGCCGCCGAGAACCGACACCTGGGAGTGGAGATCAACGAGGCAGGCGGGAGCTGCCTGCTGGACATGCGGGTGCGCACCGGTGGCTCGCACCACCAGAAGTTCGTCGTGCTGCGCCACCCAGGACGGCCCGAGTTCGACGTCGCCTACGTCGGCGGTATCGACCTGTGCCACAGCCGACGTGACGACGCCGACCACCACGGCGACTCGCAGCGCCAGCCGATGGCCGCCGTGTACGGCGACCGGCCCCCGTGGCATGACATCCAACTGTCGATCACCGGACCGGCCGTGGCGGACGTCGAGACCGTCTTCCGGGAACGTTGGAACGACCAGCAAGCCCTGAGCAGGAGCCCGGTGCGTGCGCTGTCCGACCGGATACGTGCAGACGACCGGACGCGGGCAGCATTGCCCGCGCCGCTACCGCCACCCCCAGTGACCGGGCCGCACAGCGTGCAGCTGTTACGCACCTACGCCCGCCGCTTCGGCGGCTACCCGTTCGCTGCCAAGGGTGAGCGCAGCGTCGCCCGCGGGTACCTCAAGGCCCTCGGCAGGGCCCGGGAGCTGATCTACGTCGAGGACCAGTACCTCTGGTCGAGCGAGGTCGGCGACCGGCTCGCGACCGCGTTGCGGGCCAATCCGCTCCTGCACATGATCGCCGTTCTCCCCCACCATCCCGATCAGGATGGACGGTTGTCGCTGCCGCCCAACATCGTGGGTCGACGGGCCGCCCTGGCCGCGATCCGGTCCGCAGCGCCGCACCGGGTCGCCGTCTACGGCATCGAGAACCACGCCGGTACGCCCGTGTACGTCCATGCGAAGGTCTGCGTCATCGACGACGTGTGGGCATCGGTGGGCTCGGACAACTTCAACCGACGCTCCTGGACGCACGACTCCGAGCTGACTGCCGCTGTCCTCGACACCGCACGCGACGGGGACGGCCCGGCCCCGTACGCGCGCGACCTCAGGCTCGCCCTGGCCCGCGAGCACCTCGACGGTGACCTCGAATCCAGCGCGGCACCGGCGATGTTCGACGCCTTCGCGCGGTCCGCGGCCAGGTTGGCGCAATGGCACGACGGGGGCCGTGCCGGCGCCCGGCCGCCGGGACGCTTGCGTCCGCTCGCCGATCCGCCGATGCCGCTGCCCACCCGCCTGTGGGCCGAACCGCTGTACCGGGTCGTCTACGACCCCGACGCACGGTCGGTATCCCGGCGGATGCGCGGACACTACTGACCGACGCCCGCCCCCGCACCGTGACCACGGCGCATAGCCCAACGCCCGCGAGGCAGGCGTACGGCCAGGTAGCGTGGCCGCACGTGCGCTTCCTCGACGGCCAGGCCCCGCCCTACGACCTCACCTACGACGACGTGTTCCTGGTGCCGGGTCGCACCGACGTGACCTCGCGGTTCGACGTCGACCTGTCCAGCTCGGACGGGTCCGGCACCACCATTCCCGTGGTGGTGGCCAACATGACCGCAGTGGCCGGGCGCCGAATGGCCGAGACCGTCGCCCGGCGCGGCGGGCTGGTGGTGTTGCCGCAGGACCTGCCCGCGGACGCTGTCGCCGACACCGTGTCCTTCGTGAAGTCCCGCCACCACGTCGCCGACACACCGGTCATCCTCGGCCCCGACGACGCAGTGTCCGACGCCCTGGCGCTGCTGTCCAAGCGGGCGCACGGCGCGGCCGTAGTGGTCGCCGACGGTGAGCCCGTTGGGGTGGTCACGGACGCGCGATGCATCGGTGTCGACCGCTTCGCTCGGCTGTCGGAGGTCATGGACACCGACTTCGTGCGCCTGGGAGTCCACACCAGCCCCCGCACAGTGTTCGACGCTCTGCACGACGCGCACGCCCCGCTCGCGGTGCTGGTGGACGAGGCCGGCGCGTTGGCCGGTGTGCTCACCCGCACCGGGGCGCTGCGCGCGGGCATCTACGATCCGGCGCTGGACGCCCAGGGTCGGCTGCGGGTGGCCGCTGCCGTCGGCATCAACGGCGATGTGGCCGCCAAGAGCGGCGCGCTGGTCGAGGCCGGGGCCGACCTCCTGGTGCTCGACACCGCGCACGGCCACCAAGAGAAGATGCTGCACGCCCTGGCCGCGGTACGGGCCCGGCAGCTCGGGGTACCCCTGGTGGCGGGAAACGTGGTCACCGCGGCCGGAACGGGCGACCTGCTCGCCGCTGGCGCCGACATCGTCAAGGTCGGCGTCGGCCCCGGCGCGATGTGCACCACCCGGATGATGACCGGCGTCGGTCGCCCCCAACTGTCCGCGGTGGCCGAGTGCGCCGCCGCGGCCACCGAGCTGGGTGGGCACGTGTGGGCCGACGGCGGAGTGCGCCACCCCCGGGACGTCGCGCTCGCCCTGGCCGCGGGTGCGTCGAACGTCATGATCGGGTCCTGGTTCGCCGGCACCCTGGAGTCACCCGGTGATCTGCACCGCGACGAGGCCGGCCAGCTTTACAAGGAGAGCTTCGGCATGGCGTCCAAACGCGCCGTGGCCGCCCGGACCAGCGCCGACAGCGCGTTCGACCGGGCCCGCAAGGGATTGTTCGAGGAGGGCATCTCCACCTCGCGGATGCGGCTGGACCCGCAGCGGCCAGGGGTGGAGGACCTGCTCGACCACATCTGCTCCGGGGTGCGCAGCACCTGCACTTACGCCGGTGCCCGCACCCTGGGCGAGCTGCACGCGAACGCTGTGCTGGGGGTGCAGTCGGCCGCCGGTTTCGCCGAGGGCCGTCCGCTGCCCAGTGGATGGTGAGCGCACTAGCCTTTCCCACATGGCTGCCAACGTCGCGTCCGCCGACACCGTGTCCCTCGACGAACTCCTGGAGTTCGTCCGCCCCCGCCACCACGCAATCCTCGTCACCACCCGTCGCGACGGTCGCCCGCAGCTGTCCCCGGTGAGCTGCGGGGTCAACCCGGCCGGTCGCATCGTCATCTCCACCTACCCGCAGCGGGCCAAGACGGCGAATGCCCGGCGTACCCCCGAGGTCAGCGTGTGCGTGCTCTCCGACAACTGGGACGACGCCTGGGTGCAGCTCGACGGGATCGCCGAGGTGTTGGACCTGCCCGAGGCGGCCGAGCCGTTCGTCGACTACTTCCGCTCGATCTCCGGCGAGCACCCCGACTGGGACGAGTACACAGCTGCCATGACCAGGCAGGGCAAGTCGTTGCTGCGGATCACCCCGACCCGGTGGGGCCCCGTCGCCACCGGCGGTTTCCCTCCCGACGTGGCGGCCAGGATGGGCTGATCGTCGGAGTCCTCCCGTACGATTGGCCCGAGCTCGGCTGATTTGTCCCGACCAGCAAGTTGTCGTCACCCAGCATCCTCATCACGGAGCACACCGTGACCCCACGAGGAAGGACCGTGGTGCCTGAGGCACCCTCCCCCGCTGCGGCCGCCCCGGCGCCCGCCAGCACGCCAGACCAGCACGGCCCGCCGGACCAAGCCGAGCATCCCGGGGAGGCTGCGAGTACCGGGCCGGGAGAACCTCCCGGCCGCCGCTCGCCAACCACGCTGCCCGGGTCGCAGTGATGGCCGTCCTGTTCACCGTCCTGGGCATCCTCGGCTTCCTCGCCCTCACCGCAGGAACCGCGCTGTTCGTCGCCGCAGAGTTCTCCCTCACCGCGCTCGAACGCAGCACGGTCGACGCCCATGCCAAGGACGGGGACCGGCGCGCCAAGCAGGTCCAGCACGCGCACCGCACCCTGTCGTTCCAGCTCAGCGGCGCCCAGCTGGGCATCACCATCACCACCCTCATCACCGGTTACATCGCCGAACCCGTGCTGGCCGGCCTGCTGCGACCGGGGTTCAGCGCGTTGGGCGTCGGCCGATCGGTGGCGAGCGGGGTGTCGCTGGCGCTGGCACTGCTGATCGCGACGTCGCTGTCCATGGTGTTCGGCGAGCTGGTGCCCAAGAACCTGGCCATCGCCCGCCCGCTGCCCACGGCCCGGTTCACCGCAGGCGCCCAGGCGGCGTTCAGCCGGACCTTCAAGGTGGTCATCGCCGCGCTCAACGGCACCGCCAACGGGTTGGTGCGGCGAATGGGCATCGAGCCGGCCGAGGAGCTGCGTTCGGCGCGCTCGCCTCAGGAACTGGGCTCGCTGGTGCGCACCTCCGCCGAGCAGGGCTCGCTCGACGCCGGCACCGCCGCGCTGCTCGATCGCTCGTTGCGCTTCGGCCAGCGCTCCGCCGACGAGCTGATGACCCCCCGGGTGCGCATCGAGACGTTGTCGGCGGACGAGACCGTCGACGACCTCATCGCGGCGGCGCGGCGCACCGGGTTCTCCCGTTTCCCCGTCGTGCAGGGAGACCTCGACGACCCCCTGGGTGTGGTGCACGTCAAGCAGGCGTTCGTGGTCGGAGACACGCAGCGGCACAGCACCACCCTGGCCCGCATCGTCCGGCGGGTGCCCACGGTGCCCGCCACGCTGGACGGTGACGCGCTGCTGGACCGGGTGCGTGGTGACGGGCTGCAGGTGGCCCTCGTGGTCGACGAGTACGGCGGCACCGCGGGCATGGTCACGATGGAGGACCTCATCGAGGAGATCGTCGGCGACCTCCGCGACGAACATGACGCGCAGGATGTGGACGTGCGGCGCTTCGACGGCGGTTGGGAGCTCTCCGGGCTCCTGCGGGTCGACGAGGTGGCCGACGCCACGGGCTTCACCGCCCCCGACGGGGAGTACGAAACCCTCGGTGGCGTGGTCCAGGCCAATCTCGGTCGAGTCGCTGCCGTGCACGACGTGGTGGAGTTGGACGGCTGGAGCCTCACCGTCGAAAAGATGGACGGCAGGCGGGTGGACGTGGTGCGGCTGCACCCCGAGCCGACCCGACCCGAGCCGGACCGCCGGGACGACCCCGGCGGGGAGGTGACCGACCGTGGGTGACGCTGTCGCCGTCGTCCTTGCCGTGCTCCTGCTGGGCGGCAACGCCTTCTTCGTCGGCGCCGAGTTCGCGCTCATCACCGCCCGACGCGACCGATTGGAGACGCTCGAGGCCCAGGGTCGCCGCGGCGCCCGCACCGTGATCGAGGCCGGTGAGCAGCTCTCGCTCATGCTCGCCGGGGCCCAGCTGGGCATCACGATCTGCTCGATCCTGCTGGGCCGGGTCGGTGAGCCCGCCGTGGCGAACCTCATCGCGCTGCCCATGGAGGCGCTGCGGGTGCCCGCGGTTCTGCTGCACCCGATCGCGTTCACCATCGCGCTGGCCCTGGTCGTCGTGCTCCACATCCTGCTCGGGGAGATGGTGCCCAAGAACATCGCCATCGCGGGCCCGGAGCGCACTGCGCTGCTCCTGGTGCCCGCCCACCTGGCGTTCGTCCGGGCAGTGCGCCCGCTGATCGGCGCCTACAACGTCCTCGCCAACCGCACCCTCCGCGCGTTCGGGGTCGCGGCGAAGGACGAACTCGACACCGCGTACACCCCGGGTGAGCTGGCCGGGATGATCGCCGAGTCGCGATCGGAGGGCATGCTCGACGCCAGCGAGCACCGCCGCCTCACCCAGGCGTTGACCACGCGCGGCCGGACGGTGAGCGAGGTGCTGATCCCGCTGGAGAAGGTGCGCAGCCTGCCACGGGGTCAGGCGGGTCCGACCCTCGGCGCGCTCGAACACGCGGTGGCGCAGACCGGGTTCTCCCGCTACCCGGTGCAGGCCGCGGACGGTGCGCTGACCGGTTACCTCCACGTCAAGGACGTATTGGACGCGGTCCTCGACGACGGTGCCGGCCCCGAGACAGTCATCCCCGTCAGCCGGGTGCGGCAGTGGCCCGCCGTCGCGGTCACCGACCACCTCGACGTGGCGCTGGCGGGGCTGCGCCGGGCGTCGGCTCACCTGGGTCGGGTGGTGGACGAGGCGGGTGCGACGGTGGGTGTAGTGGCCCTGGAGGACCTGGTCGAGGAGTTCGTCGGTACGGTGCGCGACGCCACCCACCGCCAGCCCGACCGCTATCCCGGTGGCGCTGCGGGAGCCCGCCGGGCGCCGTAGGTTCGCCACTCGTGGCGGTCGCAGTGATAGGCGCGGGGATCGCCGGGGTGGCGTGCGCGCGGGTCCTGCGCGCCGCCGGGGTCGACGTGGTGGTGCACGAGCGCGCCGGCGCGGCCGGCGGACGGATGGCCAGCCCCCGGCTGCACGAGCGCCGGGTCGACACTGGAGCTGCCTACTTCACCGTGGCCTCCGCCGAGTTCGCCGCCGTCGCCGCCGACTGGCAACGCCGCGGGCTGGCGCAGCCGTGGACGGACACGGTGGCCGTGCACTCCCCCGAGGGCTCGCACAACAGCCGCGGACCGTGGCGTTGGCGCTGCCCCAGTGGGCTTCGCCAGCTGGTGGTCCGACCTCGCCGGGGGGCTCGACGTGCGCCTGGGCAGCGCCGTCACCGGCGTCGGGCCCGGCCCGGTGCTGGATGGCGTCGATTACGACGTGGTCGTGCTGGCCATGCCCGACCCGTCGGCGCTGCGGCTGCTTGCCCCTGAGCTGACGAATGCCCGCGCCCAGCTCGACGGCCGCAGGTGGGAGCCGGTGATCACGGTGGTCATCGGCACCGCGCTGCGCACCTGGGGTGAGCTGACCGCGATGTTCGTCAACGACCACCCCGTGCTCGCGCTGGTGGCCGACGACGGCGCGCGCCGTGGCGACCGAGCCCCAGTGCTGGTGGCGCACACCAGCTCCGTGCTGGCCGCCGGCCACGTCGACGACCCGGATGCGGTGGTGCCCGCGGTGCTGGCCGCCGCGGCGGCCGTCCTTGAGGTGGACCTCGTCGTGCACTGGACCCACGCGCACCGGTGGTCCCATGCCCGCCCGGTCGAGCACCGGGATGCCCCGTGCTACTTCGACGATGCCGCGGGCATCGGGTTGTGCGGTGACGGCTGGGGCACGCCCAAGGTGGAGACGGCGTGGCACTCGGGCACCAAGCTGGGGTCGGCGATCGTGGCCTGGCTGGGCCAGTGTTCGTCCGGTCCGAACCGCGGCGGACCCCGGCTCGCTCAGTAGGGTGGGGAGGACACCCGGTCGGACACCGAACAGGAGCACCCGTGGCCCGCCATCGTGACGCAGCGGCAGCGCGCGGCGTCAGCCGTGGGCCCGTCGTCGTCGTGGTGTTGCTGGTGGTCACGACGTTGTTGACCTTCGGCTGGTTCAAGCTACGGGACACCGTGAGCCAGCAGGGTGCCCAGGCCGCCAAGGCCTGCGTCAAGGGCAACGCCACGCTCACCGTGGTCGCCGACCCGGAAGCCACGCCGCCACTTGCCGAAGCCGCCAGGAACTACGCGGCCACGTCCCCGGTGATCCGCGACCAATGCGTCACGGTCTCCGTGCGCGCCATGGAGTCCACGCAGGTGCTGACCGGCCTGCAGCAGGGTTGGGACCCGGTGACCCTCGGCCCGCAGCCTGCGGCGTGGGTGGCCCAGGACAGCTCCTTCCCTGCCCGGCTGAAGGCCAGCTCACCCGACCAGCTCGACGGTGAACCGCGTTCGATGTTCGCCAGCCCGCTGGTCCTCGCCGTGCCGCGGGACGCGGGAGCGGCCGTGGCCGCCGCTGGGCTCACCTGGGGCGAGCTACCGGCACTGCAGGGCGCGGCCGACGGTTGGGCCCGGTACGGCCAAGGCAGCTGGGGCAAGTTCGTCGCCGCGTTGCCCAGCGGTGTCGCGGGCAGCACCACCACCCCGCTGGCCGTCCAGGCCGTCGCGGCCGGGCTCACCGGCGGCGATTCGCCCACCGCCGCCGCCCTGACTCGACCCGGCGTCGGCCCCGCGCTGACCGCCCTCGGGAAGGGTCCCGCACCGCAGCCACCGGCCACCTCCACCGCCCTCACGGCGCTCACCCAGCTCGCCACCGTCGCCGGCAGCCCCTATCAGGCGGTGCCCGCCACCGAGCAGCAGGCGTACGCGGCATCCCAGGCGGCCCCGGGCACGGTGAGTGCGGCCATGCTCGGTGGCCCGGCGCCGACCGCGGACTACCCGTACGTGGTGCTCGCCAGCGGCGCCATCGACAACACCCAGTCGCGGGCGGCCTCGGCCTTCGCGGAGTTCCTGGCGGCACCCGGCCAGCAGCGATTGTTCGCCGGCGCGGGTTTCCGCACCAGCGCCGGTGCGCTGCCCAACCCCAGTCAGGCCGTCGCCTTCGGCGCGCCTGCGGTGATCCTGCCGCAGACCGACCCCGCCTCCCTCGACGCGCTCACCAGCGCGCTCAGCACGGCCGTGCAGCCGCGAAGCACGCTGCTACTGGACGTGTCCGGCTCCATGGGGGTCAGCGAGGGGGGATCCACCAGGCTCGGAACGATCACCGCCGCGCTCAGCGCCCGGGTGCGCGCCCTGCCCGACGCCGCCAGCCTCGGGTTGTGGAGCTTCTCCCGCGGCCTCGACGGTCGGCTGCCCTACCGGGTGGACGTGCCGACGGCAGCGTTGTCCGACGGGGCGCAGCGGTCGGCCGTGCAATCGGGCCTGGCTGCGCTGCGGCCGCAGACGGCGACGTCGCTGTACGCCTCGATCAGCGCGGCGTACACCGCCGCGGTGAGGAGCTACGCGAGCGCGGGACCCAACTCCCTGCTGGTGATCACCGACGGGCCGAACGACGACGCCGGCACCGGCCTGAACACCGTGCTGTCGACGATCGCCGCGGTGCGTAGTCCCGCCACGCCCGTGGTGGTCAACGTGATCGCGCTCGGCAGCGCCGACATCGGCGAGCTCACCCAGCTCACGGCCGCCACCGGCGGCACGGTGCGCAACGTGGGTAGCTCAGGCTCCCCCACCCTGACCACCGCGCTGAACGACCTCCTGCCGTAGCCGCCTACCCGCCGTACGCGCTCACCGGGGGGCAGCTGCACACCAGGTTCCGGTCACCGTGCGCGCCGTCGATGCGCCGCACGGCCGGCCACACCTTCGGCCGCGTGTCGAGCCCCGCTACACCGGCACCGGGGTAGGCCGCCTCCTCCCGGGTGTAGGGATGCGCCCACTTCGCCGCCAGGCTGCGGGCCGTGTGCGGCGCTCCCCGCAGCGGGTTGTCGTCCACCGGCCACAGCCCCGCGGCGACCCGGTCGATCTCACCCCTGATCGCGATCATCGCGTCACAGAACTGGTCGATCTCGCCGAGGTCCTCGCTCTCGGTGGGCTCCACCATGAGCGTGCCCGCCACCGGGAAGCTCATCGTCGGCGCGTGGAAGCCGTAGTCGGCCAGGCGCTTCGCCACGTCGTCGACCGTCACACCAGTCGCCCTGGTGATCGGCCGCAGGTCGAGGATGCACTCGTGGGCGACCATGCCGCGGTCACCGGTGTAGAGCACCGGGAAGTACTCGTCGAGGCGGCGGGCCACGTAGTTCGCCGCAGCCACCGCCGTGAGCGTCGCCCGGCGCAGGCCGTCGGCCCCCATCATCCGCACGTACGCCCAGCTGATCGGCAGGATGGACGCCGAGCCCCACGGGGCACCGGACACGGCGCCACCGTGGCCCAGCTCGGGCGCGAACGGGTGCCCGGGCAGGAACGGCGCCAGGTGCGCGCCCACCCCGACGGGGCCGACCCCCGGGCCGCCGCCGCCGTGCGGGATGCAGAAGGTCTTGTGCAGGTTGAGGTGGCTCACATCGGCACCGAAGTGGCCGGGCCGGGCCACGCCGACGAGGGCGTTGAGGTTCGCACCGTCCACGTACACCTGGCCGCCGGCGTCGTGGACCACGGCGCACAGCTGGGCGATCTCGTGCTCGTACACCCCGTGCGTGGACGGGTAGGTGAGCATGATCGCGGCCAACTCGGCGGCGTGGGTGTCGACCTTGGCGCGCAGGTCGTCGAGGTCGACGTTGCCCGCCTCGTCGCAGGCGACGACGACCACGCGCATCCCGGCCATCACGGCGGAGGCCGCATTGGTCCCGTGCGCGGAGGACGGGATGAGGCAGACCGTGCGCCCGGTGTCGCCCCGGCTGCGGTGGTAGCCGCGGATCGCGAGCAGCCCGGCGTACTCCCCCTGACTGCCGGCGTTGGGTTGCAGGCTCACCGCGGCGTAACCGGTGATGGCGACGAGCCAGCGCTGCAGGTCGGCCACGATCTGCTGCAGCCCGGCCGCGTCCTGGACCGGCGCGAACGGGTGCAGCCGGGAGAACTCTGGCCAGGTGATGGACGCCATCTCCGTGGTGGCGTTGAGCTTCATGGTGCAGCTGCCCAGCGGGATCATGGTGCGATCCAACGCCATGTCCTTGTCGCTCAACGCCCGCAGGTAACGCAGCATGGCGGTCTCCGAGCGGTGCGCGGTGAACGCCGGGTGGGTGAGGTACTCCGACGTCCGCAGCGCTCCGCCGGCAAGCGCGTCGGGTGCGCGCTCGTCGAGCGTTTCCGCCACGCCGAACGCGCGCAGCACCGCGACCAGGTGCTCCGGTGTGGTCGTCTCGTCGCAGGCCACGCCGACGTGGTCGGCGTCGGCCAGCCGCAGGCTGATGCCCTCCACACGCGCGGCGGCCACCACCGCGGCGGCGCGTCCCGGCACCCGCGCCGTCACGGTGTCGAAGAAGCTGTCGTGCAGCACGCTCACTCCACCGGCGCGCAACCCGGCGGCCAGGACCACCGCGCACCGGTGCACCCGGGCAGCGATCGCGCGCAGCCCGTCGGCCCCGTGATAGCTGGCGTACATCGCTGCCACCACAGCCAGCAGCACCTGGGCGGTGCAGATGTTGGAGGTCGCCTTCTCCCGGCGGATGTGCTGCTCGCGGGTCTGCAGGGCCAGGCGGTAGGCGGGATGGCCGTCGGCGTCCACCGAGAGCCCGACCAACCGGCCGGGCAGCTGGCGGGCAGTACCCGAACGCACCGCCAGGTAGGCGGCGTGCGGACCGCCGTACCCCAGCGGCACGCCGAAGCGCTGCGTGGTGCCCAGCACCGCATCGGCCCCCTGCTCCCCTGGGGGGGTGAGCAGCGTCAGCGCCAAGAGATCCGCGGCCACTGCCACCAACGCACCGCGGTCGTGGGCTTCGGCGATGAGCGCGGTGTGATCCACCACCCGCCCGGAGGCACCGGGTAGTTGCGCGAGCACCCCGAAGAACTCGCCATCGGGCAGGCCGTCGGTGCCCAGGTCGGTCGGCACCAGCTCGATGCCCAGCGGCTCGGCCCGCGTGGCGAGTACGGCGAGGGTCTGCGGCAGGGTGTCGGTGTCGACGACGAAGCGGGTCGAGCGTGACCTCCCGGCGCGACGCAGCAGGGTCATGGCCTCGGCGGCGGCGCTCGACTCGTCGAGCATCGATGAGTTGGCCACGTCCATGCCGGTGAGGTCGGCGACCATCGTCTGGTAGTTCAGCAGCGCCTCCAGCCGACCCTGGCTGATCTCCGGTTGGTAGGGCGTGTATCCGGTATACCAGGCGGGACTCTCCAGCACGTTGCGCAGGATGACGCCGGGGGTGGAGGTGTCGTAGTAGCCCAGGCCGATCATCGAGGTGGTGACGGTGTTACGCCCGGCCAGCGCGCGCAGCTCGGTCAGCGCCTGCTGCTCGGTGGCGGCGGCGGGCAGGCCGGTCAGCGCACCCGCTGGGTCGAGGATGCTCGCGGGCACCGCGGCCGCGGCCAACTCCGCCAGTGACTCCACGCCGATCGTGGTCAGCATGCGCTGGACCTCGCCGGCGTCGGGACCGATGTGTCGGTCGACGAATGCGTGCGCACAATGGTGCAGCGTGGGGGCCAGGCTCACGAAACCTCCAGGGCAGATCAGGAGCGGGCCGAGGCAGACGGGGGTCTGCGCCGGGGCCCTCCCCCTCTGTCGTGGTGCCCGTCAGGCGCCTGAGAGATTCGCGCGGCTGCGGGAAGCCCGCTGCCGTGCTTTCCCCGTGGGCGGGTGGGTACTCCCACCGCTTTCCAGAGGCGTCGGTGCCCGCGCGGTCCAGGGTGCCTGAGAGGTTGACGGGGAGGTGCTGCTCCTTCGGCGGCTCGGACCCTTGAGGACCCGAGCACTCTCCCGCGCGACGTCGACGCCCGCCCAGTGTAGGCGGTGTCAGCCGGTGCGGCGGGAGGTGCGCTCCTTGCGCCGCTGGGCGAGTTCGTCCTCGGGCGCCTGCTCCACGTCGCCGCCGTCGGCCCGTTCGGCGGGGAAGTCGGCGATGGTGCCGGTGAGCTCACGCATGGCCCCGCTGACGGCGATGCCGAACACCCCCTGGCCGCCCCGCAGCAGGTCGACCACCTCCTCCGCGGAGGTGCACTCGTACACGGTGGTGCCGTCGGAGAGCAGCGTGATCTTGGCCAGGTCGGCCACGCCACGCTTGCGCAGGTGCTCGACGGCGACCCGGATGTTCTGCAGCGAGACGCCGGTGTCGAGCAGCCGCTTGACCACCTTGAGCACCAGGATGTCCTTGAAGGAGTACAGCCGTTGGCTGCCCGAGCCCTTGGCGCCACGAATCGAAGGGGCCACCAGCGCCGTGCGCGCCCAGTAGTCGAGCTGGCGGTAGGTGATGCCGGCGATCTGGCAGGCGATCGGAACCCGGTAACCGACGAACTCGTCGGGCAGCGTGTCGTCGGGGAACAGGCCAGGTTGAACGTCGAACTCGTCGGTGTGCTGATGCGGTCCGTCGACCACGCCGTCTCCCTACTCATTCACTGACCTCACCGGTCGAACCGAGCTGACCTGTGACGAGCGTGCCGCTCGACGGGTGAACCCCATCGGTGTCGTTCCCGCTGCCTGACGGTAGGTCGAAGCGCGGGCACCGGTCAACGGGACACGCGTAAGTCTTGACCTCGACTTGAGGGTGAGACCGGATCGAGATCAGCCCATCGCGTCGGGACGAAGCGGATCAGGACGGGGGGCCGCCGGTCGCTCCGAAGTCCTCGGGCGAGACCGAGTCGAGGAACTCCTTGAACTTCTCCACCTCGTCCTCCCGCTCGTCGGGAATCAGCAGGCCCGCCTCGGCCAGCACCGCCTCCTCGGCATGGATCGGCACACCGACGCGCAGCGCCAGAGCGATGGAGTCGGTGGGGCGGGCGGAGACCCGCACGTCGCCGTCGAAGACCAGCTCGGCGAAGAACGTGCCTTCCCTGAGGTCGATGATGCAGACCTGCTCGAGTGCGCGGCCGAACGCAGCGATGACGTTCTTCATCAGGTCGTGGGTCATCGGGCGGGCCGGCTTGACGCCCTGCTGCTCCAACGCGATCGCCGCCGCCTCGTTCTGTCCGATCCAGATCGGCAGGTAGCGGTCGCCATCGGACTCCCGCAGCAGCAGGATCGGCTGGTTGGCCGGGAGTTCCACCCGGATGCCGACCACGCGCATCTCGCTCATCGAGCCGCCTTCCCGACTGTCACCGTGCCCATCCATCACTCGTCCAGGCGCAGCGCCGACGCTACACGCGGAGTATCCCGTTCGCGCGGCCGGTTGGCGGCCCCGCGATGCTGCGCGGAGGGGGACTGAGCCTTCCGCGCCGCAGGCCTTTTGCGCAGTAGTTCAGCCGGCCGGTTCAGCTACCCAATGACTCGCGCAACGCGATCTTCACCAGCCTCGCGTGCAGGGTGACGGAGAGGGCAGCGAGCTCGCGCACGAGCTCCTGCGCCCGCTCCTGGGCGCCGGCGTCACGCTGGCGGGCCACCGGTCCCGCGACCTGCGCCAATAGTCCTGCCTCGCGGTCGGCCGCCGACCGAAACGCGCGCAGATGGCGCGGTTCGACGCCGAATTCGGCTAGGGCGCACGCCGTCGTCGCCACGGCCACCGCGTCGGCGTCGAAGAACCCCCCCGGTCCCGGGCGCACCAGCCCGTGCGCCACCAGCTCGCCCAGCAGCTCATCGTCGACCCCCGAGGCGGCCACCAGCTCCTCGCGGGTGACACGTACCACCCGGTCGGAAACGAACTCGTCCACGCTGACCACCGGCGTGGCCACGGTGAGCGTACGGGGCAGCGGCGTGGCCGGGGTGAGGCCCCGGTCGAGGCCGTCCAGCTGTTGCCTGATCACCCTCAGCGGCAGGTAGTGATCACGCTGGGCGGTCAGGACGAACCTCAGCCGTTCCAGGTCGGCCGCGCTGAACTGGCGATAGCCCGCAGGGGTGCGGTCCGGCGTCACGAGACCCTCGGCTTCCAGGAAGCGGATCTTCGAGATCGTCACGTCGGGGAATTCGGGACGCAGCGCATCGAGCACGGCGCCGATCGACCTGCCTCCGCGCGGCGCGCGCCCGGCAGCGGTCACTGGCCGTCCGCACCGGCCGTTCGTTCGGCGTCCGCGACGGCGCGTGGGCCGGTGAGGAACATCAGCCGGAACTTGCCGATCTGCACCTCGTCACCGTTGGCGAGTTCAGCCGAGTCGACGGGCTCGCGGTTGACGTAGGTTCCGTTGAGGCTGCCGACGTCGACGACGACGAACTCGCTGCCCTCCTGACGGAACTCCGCGTGACGGCGGCTCACGGTGACGTCGTCGAGGAAGATGTCGCTGTCCGGGTGCCGACCCGCTGACGTCATCGCCTGGTCCAGTAGGAAACGCGAGCCCGCGTTCGGGCCGCGCTTGACCACGAGCAACGCCGAACCTGCGGGCAGCGATTCGACACCCGATCCCGGCGTCTGACCAGCCGCGCCTGCCTCGCCACCGGACCGCTCCATCTCCACCAGGAAGTCCGCGCGGAATACCGAGGTGGTTTCGGCGGAACCCTCGGACTGACCACGCGCTGCCGGGCCGCCGCGCTCGTCTTTCTGGTTCACTGCTCTCCTCCTCGGGTGGGGACCGCCTGCTCGGGGCCGGCGACGCGTCGAACCTACCGTTGTCGGCGGCGGTCGCTAACCTCCCCCGGTCAGCTGCCGGTACGCGCGCGCGTCCAGCATGCCCTCGAGCTGTTCGGTGAGCGCTGCGGAATCGGCCGCCTGGATCTCCACCAGCCAGCCGGCACCGTAGGGGTCGGAGTTGACCAACTCGGGATCAGCATCCAGCGCGTCGTTGCGCGCGATCACCGTGCCGGTCAGCGGGGCGAAGACGTCGGAGACACTCTTGGTCGACTCGACCTCGCCCAGGGCGGCCCCGGCCGCTGCGTCGACGCCCACGTCCGGCAGCTGGACGAACACCACGTCACCGAGCTGGGCCTGGGCGTAGTCGGTGATGCCCACCCGCGCGGTGCGCTCGTCCGACCGCTGGATCCACTCGTGCTCGGCGGTGTAACGCAGGTCGGGGGGAACCTGCTGGCCGGACCCTTGCTCGTCGGACCCTTGCTCGTCGGACACGGGGAGTCGGCTCCTACTCTGTGCTGGGTACTCGGTGCTGGGGCGACGGTGGCCGGAATGGATCACGACTGGTGTTCATCACCCGGTGGGCCGAGCGTATTGGGGTGTGCGTGGCACCCGCAAGGCGCTCACCTCGACCTGCGGTGACTGCGCGACGATCAGCCGCCCGCCGGCCCGCGCCACGGTGTCGACCACGCCCCCAGGGATGTTCAGTGCCGCGGCGAGGGTGGGCGGGTCGCCGATGACGGTGAGCGAGTAGGGCGCGCGCAGCGCCTCCCCGTCCACCCGCACCGACCCCGCGCGTCCGGTGAAGGCCGAATCGAGCCCGAGCCGGACTGCGGGTGAGCCGCTACCGGACAGCTGCATCGCCTCAGCCCCCGCGGCCCGCAGCTCCTGCACCTCGTCCAGCAGGACCTCCGGGCCCACGGCGCCGTCGGGGTCGCTCAGCTGCAGCGTCAGCCCGGGGCCCGTCGCGGCGGCGGTCCCGACGAGCACCGCGAGCGACTGAGCCCGGCGTTGGGCCTCCGTGCGCGCAGCCGCGGAACCCTGACCCTCGGCCTGCAGCGAGGTGATCGTCGACTGTAGCGTCGCGATCTCGGTGCGCAGCGACGCCTCACGCTGGCGCTGGCTGTCCAACAGGACCACCAACTCAGCCGGGCGCGCGGTGTCGAGCGAGTCGCCGGAGCCGGTGTGGCGTACCTGGGTGACGATCCCCACGCCCAGCGCGGCGCACAGTAAGGCCACCAGGGCGGTCGACCCGACGCGCGAGGCACGGGAGCTTCCGACGCGGGCAGCTTCGTCGGGGGCGGGGGCGGCCGGTGCGGTGTGCCGCGGCCCGGGCGAGGGTCGCCGCGGCGTGCCGTGCTCAGCCATTGCTCACGCCCCGAACAGGTGTCGCCGGATCGCCGCGGCGTTTCCGAAGATCCTGATGCCCAGGACGACGACGACGGCGGTGGACAGCTGCGTGCCGACCCCGAGCTGGTCACCGAGCAGCACCACGAGCGCGGCGGTGACGACGTTGAAGACGAACGACACCACGAACACCTTCGCGTCGAAGATCCCGTCCAGCCTGGCCCGTAGGCCGCCGAACACCGCGTCGAGCGCGGCGACGACAGCGATGGGCAGGTAGGGCTGCAGCAGGTCGGGCACCTGCGGGCTGATCACCAGCCCCAGCACCACACCGACGACGAGTGCGAGGACAGCGATCACCTGGGTCCCCCCGGGGTGGCGAGCCGGATGTCGGTAGTGGCGGCGGCGGGCAGGGTCAGCGAGTCGCTGGGGGCGAGGGCGAATCCGATCCCGTACACCTGCGCGACGGCCGACAGGCGCAGATAGGCGTCGCTGACCACGAACCGTGTTTGCAGCCGCGACCGGTCCCCCACCGCGGAAACCCCGTACGGCGAGAAGATGGGCTGGTTGTCGACGAGCATCGCGCCACCTGCCTGCCGGATCGTGCTGGCGGGGCGCAGGCGCACCCCGCCCACCGCGACGGCCTCGGCCCCCGCTGCCCAGAGGTCGTTGACCACGAGCTGCAGGTCCCGGTCGAGCACCGTGCCCCGCTGCGCACCGCTCGCGCGGCCGGCGGCGGTCGCCGCGGAGGTGTCGGTGACGGTGACCTGCAGCCCTGGGCCGGTGACGGCGGTCGCCCCCGCCAACGCCTCCAGGGTGCGTAGTTCGCCCAGCGTGGCCTGACCCTGGGCGTCACCGGCCAGGGCCGAGGAGCGCACCCGGTCGGCACCGGCGATCAGCTCGGCTCGCCGAGCCGCCAGGTCGGCGCCGGAGCGCTGCGCATCGTGGACATCGGCCAGCAGTCCGGACCGTACCTGCGCGGAACTCGGGGCGGCAGCCGAGGCCTGTACGGCGGCGACCCCGAGGAGCACGCCCACCGCGAGGGCACCGATCGCGGCCCACACCCGAGCGTGTCGTGGCCCCGGCAGCCGCGCGGCGGCGGCGTAGCCGGGGTCGAGGTGGTTCGACAGCAACGCGGTGAGCAGTGACGGCGCCGGGTTGGTGGGCGGGGTCGGGGTCGGGTCGGCGGGCGGGGTCACGACACGCTCGTCACGGTGTGTCCGACCCGCGGCAGCGTCCGCAGGACCAGCTGTACCTGGACCAGGTAGAGCACGCCAGCCCACAGGTACATGCCCCCACCCCAAACGGTGAGCGCGTACGCCCAGGGCCGCACCAGGGTGGCGACCGTGGAGTCGTCCTGAGCGGCGAGCAGGAACGGGAAGGCGTACAGCAGACAGAACGTGGCCGCCTTGCCCAGGTAGTGCACCGGCAGCACCCGCACCCCTCGGCTGCGCACCAGGCGCAGCGCCAGCGCGAGGACCAGGTCTCGGCCGATCAGCACCGCGGCCACCCACCACGGCACCACCCCGCGCACCACGAACGCGACCAGCGTGGAGAGCACGTACAACCGGTCGGCGGCCGGGTCGAGGAACGCGCCGAGCTTGCTGGACTGGTCGAGCCAGCGCGCGAGCTTGCCGTCGAGCCAGTCGGTGCCACCGCTCACGGCGAGCAGCGCAATGGCCCAGCCGTCGGCCTGCGGCACCAGCAGCAGGTAGAGAAACACCGGGACCCCGAGCAGGCGCAACACGCTCAGGGCATTGGGGACCGTGAGCACCCGGTCGGTCACCACCACTTCGGGGTGCGGGGTGTCGGAGGCCAACGCGGCCGCCTCCCGTGCGGCGTCTTGCCCCGCCACGTGCACCACCTCGATCTCGCCCGGCCAGCTGCTGGATCAAGACTGCCACACCGTGGAGCCGGTGCCGGTCAGTTCGCGGTGCTCGCGGCCTGCGCCCAGGCGGCGGGCGTCGCCACGGCCTCCAGGAGCTGGATGGTGTACGACGCGGGTCAGCGCTACCGCAATGAACGTGACGCTCGCGCCGCGTGCCTGCGCGGTCTCATCGAGGACGCGACACCACGCTCGTGATCGAACAAGTCGACTCGCTGCTCGACTGGGATCGTCGCCGGCTCTTATGCCCTCGCCCGAGAAGCGCGTCTGCCGCTGCTGCGCTACGAACATCGGCGAGCAAGCGCTGAGCAACTGCTCGCCGTTCCTGAAGCGGTCGCCTGGTGTTGGGCCAAGGGCGGTCACTGGCGCCGCCGGATCCAGCCCTCGGTCAACGACCGTGCGACAGGTCTGAGCAAGGCCGGATAGCGTGAAGCCCGGCTCACCAACCGTCCGGATCGCTGCCGGGCTCACTTCCACGCAGCTAGTGCCGCGGGCAGGTTCATAGTGTAGGTGGTCCCCGAGGCGCTGTCGCGCAGCCAACTGGAACGCGCGGGCGAAATATCGTGCTCAGCGCTATTGGCTGTTCCGATGTGGACAACCCCGAAACACGCCCATCTGTGCCGCGTAACTTGGGTACCGGTTTCCTGACGACCCGTGGTTTCCGCGGACGGAGAGGGAGGGCATGACACCGACTCAGCTGCGGGCGTTCGCCGCCGTCGTGCGGTTCGGTTCGGTCAAGCATGCGGCGGCGGATCTCGCGGTCTCCGAGGCGGCGGTGTCGTTGCACGTCGGGCACCTGCGGAAGGAACTCGGCGACAAGCTGTTCACGCGCACCGCCGCCGGGCTGGCGTTCACCCCGGGTGGGCTGCGCCTGGCCAGCAGAGCAGCCGAGATGCTCGGCCTGCAGGACCGCACGATCCGCGAGGTGAGCCAGGCCGGCACCGGCCGGCGGTTGCTGCGGGTGGCGGCGTCGAGCCTGTTCGCCGAGTACGCGGCGCCCGGCCTCATCGAGTTGTTCACCAGCCGAGCCGACGACCTGGACCTCGAGCTCAGCGTGCACAGCCCGGGCGAGTTCGCCACCCTCCTGCTCACCCGCGCCGTCGACGTCGCGATCGGCCCCCGTCCACCCGACGTCGACGAGTCCGTTGTCTGCACACCCTTCCTCAACTACCAGATCGTCGCCGTCGCCAGCCCGGACCACCCGATGACCAAGCTGACGCCGACCCTGCGCCAGCTACGCGAGCAGACCTGGCTGCTCGGGCCGTCGGCGGCCGCGGAAGTCGGCCTCGCCCCCGCCACCCTGCGCCGGATCGACGTCCCCGACGACCACCAGCAGATCTTCCAGAGTCACGCGGCGGCGCTGGAGCAGGCCAAGCGCGGAAAGGGGGTCGCCTTGGCCTTGTCGTTCGCTGCGTCGCAGGACATCACCGACGGCTACCTGAAGCCGATCTCCGGCCCGTCGGTGCAGACCCGCGGGGTCTGGAGCATCCTCGCCCTCGACGGGCTCGGTGCGCCGCCGGTGGCCGCCGAGTTGTTGCGGTTCGTCACCACCCCACGGGCCACCCAGGCCATGGTGCGGCGTTCGGGGGTCACCGTCGGGCGGTTCCGTCCGTCGATTCACGTGACCTTGTGGAGTTAGGCCTGCTCACGCACCGCGAGACCTCGTCGATCACGCGCTCCAGCGAGCGGAAGGTGTCCGCCGGGAGGAACCTGTCGCAGTACGGCAGCGCGGCGGCCATCGTCGCGACCCGCGGCTCGAAACCGGGGGCAGACATGCGGGGGTTCATCCAGATGACCCGGTAGGCGCGCCGGCGCAGTCGAGCCATCGCCGCAGCCAGCTGTTCTGGGGTATCGCTGTCCCAGCCGTCTGATCCGACGATGACGATCGCACCGCGCAGGACGCCGCCATGGTGCGAGGACAGCAACGCGTGCAAGTTCGACGCGATCCGGGTTCCCCCGAAGCGGTCGACGACCTTCGTCGTTGCTTCGGCGACGGCGACCTCGGCGCAGGAGTGCGAGAGGACGACCGTCAACCGGGTCAACGTCGTCGAGAAGGCGAATACCTCCGCGTCGGCGGTCAGCGCGAGCGCGCGCATCAGATGCAGATAGGCCGGGGCCTGGGCCTGCATGGACTGGCTGACGTCGCAGAGCATCACGACGGGCCGCGGCTTGTCGAGACGCTTGACCCGCACCAGCTCGATCGGCTCCCACCCGGTGCGCCGCGACCGGGCGATCGTGGGCCGCAAGGCCACCCGGTGGCCAGTGGGGTCGACCGCAAACCGACGAGATCGTCGGGTGGGCCACCGGCGCACCGCCGACTCGATCCAGTGGCCGAGCAGGTCCATGTCTCGGGCGCCGAGCAGCTCGAACGGCGTGTCCGCCAGCCCGGTGAGCTCGCCAGGCAGACGTTGCGGCACGGTGAGCGCACTGGCGTCGGCGTCGGCGTCGGCGACTGGGGGCGGCAGGGTTACCCACGGCAGCCCGGCGCCGGTCTGCTCGTCCGCCGAGGTCCCCGCGACGGAGGCGAAGCTGTCGTCGACGTCGGGGGTGGCGCCGAGCGGCGTACGCCGGGCATTCGGGTCCAGCTCGAGCACCGCGTCGTCGAACACGGCTGCGAAGACCGCGTCGAACGCGGCCAGTTCGGAGTGTCTGCGGATCAGGCTGACCCGTGCCGTCCAGTACAACCCGGTCCGGGAGTCGGGCGGCATCGCCGTCAGGGCGCGGACGAAGTCCCCGACGCCCGTCACGCCCACGGGCACCCCGCGCGAACGCAGGCGGTTGGCCATCGCCACGGCGAAGGCCGCCCGGTCGATTCCGCGCAGCAACACCGGCGGACCGGGGGCGCCAGCTGACACGGACGTTCCTCTCGGCGGGAATCGGTTTCGGGGGACTCGGTTTCGCGGGGACTCGGTTCGGCAGGAATCAGTTTCGGGGGATCGGTTCGGGGTGGGGTCAGGCGGAAGCCGGCTGCGGGTAGCCCAGGTGCTCGAGCCCGCCCGCGATGGTGATGCGGTCATCCGGGGTCTTGGCGATGGTGCTGAGCGTGCGGACGATGTCGGCGCTGACCAGCTCGGAGGCGCCGAGCGCGGACAGCGCGGAAACCCAGTTGATCGTCTCGGCCATACCCGGCGCCTTGTCGAGGTCGAGCTGTCGTACCCGGCCGATGAAGTCGCTGGTCGAGCGGATCAGCGGCTCGCTGGCCGCGGGAACCGACCGCCGCAGGATCTCGGCGGCACGCGCGGGCGCCGGGAAGTCGATCCAGTGGTAGAGGCAGCGCCGCCGCAGGGCGTCGTGCAATTCGCGGCTCCGGTTGGACGTCAGCACCACGATGGGCCGGCGGGCGGCGGTGAACGTCCCCAGCTCGGGGATGGTGATCGAGGCCTCGCCGAGGAACTCGAACAGCAGTGCCTCGAACTCGTCGTCGGCACGGTCGATCTCGTCGATCAGCAGTACCGGAGCCGTCGGCCCGTCGTGGCGCAGCGCGCGCAGGATCGGGCGCTCCTGCAGGAACTCGGCAGCGAACAGGTCGGCGTCGGTGAGCCTGTCGTGGTGCGACTCGGCCAGCCGAATGGCGAGCAGTTGACGCTGGTAGTTCCATTCGTAGAGTGCCTCGCTGACCGTCAGGCCCTCGTAGCACTGCAGCCGGATGAGGGGCGTGCCCAGCGCCTGCGCCAGGGCCTTCGCCGCGGCGGTCTTGCCGACCCCGGGTTCGCCTTCGAGCAACAGCGGTTGCCCGAGCGTCAGGGCGAGAAACAGGGCGGTGGCCATGCCCTCGTCGACCAGGTAGTCCACCCCGTCCAATACCCGTTGCACGTCACCGGCGTCGGCGAGGTCCTGGCTGGTGGCCACGTCCTACCGCCCCACCTTCACCGCGTAGGCATCCCGGCAGTGCGGGTTGCAGAACCAGCTGGTCTCGCCCCCGACCACCAGCTGCGGCGTGTCGGCCATGACCGTCACCGTCATGCCGCACACCGGGTCCACGGTCCGCTCGGGCGGGCGGAGCGGCTCGGCCGTGGTAGCACCGGGTGTCACCGACGCCAGCCGTCCGGACCGGACAGCGGTGACGACCTCCGCGAGGATCGACAGCGCGACCTCCGGTGCGGTCCTGGCCCCGATGTCCAGACCCGCCGGGGTGCTGATCCGGGTGCGTTCGGCGTCGGTCAGGTGGAGTTCGTCGAGCACGGCTGCCCCGCGTCGGCGGCTGGCGACCAGCGCGATGTAGCCGACGCCGGCGTCGAGCGCGGCGCGGATGGACTGGTGTTCCGCCCGGCCGTAGCTGGCGATGATCACCGCGGCGGCCTGATCAGGCGCGGCGCCGGTCAGCGACCGGGCCGTGGCGTAGGCGAGCACGTCGGCCATCGCGACGACCGCGTCGGCGACCGGAGTGTGCCCGACGACCTCTACGAGCGGCGGTGGCAGCATCGGCTCGAGGAAGATCTCCAACGCGCCGCCCGACAGACACGGGTTGACCACCACCTGGGCACCAGGAGACTCAGGGAAGTCGAGGTCGCCGTCCGGCAGCACCCGCAGCAACACGCTCTCACTGGTGCGCAGCGCACCCAGCGCCGCGGTCCGCACGGAGTTCTCGGCGCACTGGCCACCGACGAACCCCTCGATCGACCCGTCGGCGAGCACGATCGCGTCGTCACCGGCACACGCCGAGGTCGGCACCTGGGCACGCACGACCGTCGCGTGGACGAACGGCACACGGGCGGCCGTCAGCTCCATCACCCGGCCGGACATCCGCTTCGTCACGGGCAGCTCCGATCAGATCGGCGGCTGCGGACGGCCTTGCATCGCGTCCCAAACCCGAGACGGGGTCAGCGGCATATCGGCGTGGCGGATTCCGTAGGGCTCGAGCGCGTCGATCACCGCGTTGACGACCGCGGGTGGTGAGCCGACCGTCGCCGACTCGCCGACGCCCTTCGCTCCGATCGGATGATGCGGTGACGGGGTGACGGTGAACCCGGTCTCCCAGTCCGGCACCTCCAGGGCGGTCGGGATGAGGTAGTCCATGAGCGAAGCGCCGAGGCAGTTGCCCTCGTCGTCGAAGGCGATGATCTCCATCAAGGCCATCCCGACGCCGTCGGTCAGGCCGCCGTGCACCTGGCCCTCGATGATCATCGGGTTGATGCGCGTACCGCAGTCGTCGACGGCGATGAACCGCCGGACCTTGACCTGAGCGGTTCCCGGGTCGATGTCGACGACGCAGATGTAGGCGCCGTGTGGGTAGGTGAGGTTCTCCGGGTTGTAGCAGATCTGCGCCTCGAGGCCACCCTCGATGCCCTCGGGCAGATCCCCGGCGCCGTGCGCCCTCATCGCGATGTCGGCGATCGTGACCGACTGGGACGGGTCACCGGTGACGTGGAAGGAGCCCTTCTGCCACTCGAGGTCGGCCACCGACACCTCGAGCATGCCCGAGGCGATGATCCGCGCCTTGTCGCGGACCTTGCGCGCCACCAGCGCGGCGGCCGCACCGGAGACGGGGGTCGAGCGGCTGCCGTAGGTGCCGAGGCCGAAGGGGGTGTTGTCGGTGTCGCCGTGGACCACCTCGATGTCGGCGGGCGGGATACCGATCTCCTCGGCGACGATCTGCGCGAAGGTGGTCTCGTGGCCTTGGCCCTGCGACTGCACCGACAGCCGCACGACCGCCTTCCCGGTGGGGTGGACCCGCAGCTCGCAGCCATCGGCCATGCCGAGCCCGAGGATGTCCATGTCCTTGCGCGGACCGGCCCCCACCGCCTCGGTGAAGAACGCGACGCCGATGCCCATCAGTTCACCGCGGGACCGCTTCTGCGCCTGTTCGGCGCGCAGCTCGTCGTAGCCGGCGATCCGCATCGCCTCGCGCATGGTCGGCTCGTAGTCACCGGAGTCGTACAGCCAGCCGGTCTTGGTCTGGTACGGGAACTGCTCGGGCTGAATGAAGTTCTTGATCCGCAGCGCCACCGGATCCATCTTCAGCTCGTAGGCGAGGCACGCGACGATCCGCTCGACGAGGTACACGGCCTCGGTGATCCGGAATGAACACGCGTACGCGACGCCGCCGGGCGCCTTGTTCGTGTAGACGGCGGTCATCTTGCAGTACGCGGCCTCGATGTCGTAGCTGCCGGTGAACACACCGAAGAAGCCGGCGGGGTACTTCACCGGGGCGGCCGTTCCGTTGAACGCGCCGTGGTCGGCGAGCACATGGGTACGGATGGCCAGGATCTTGCCGTCCCTGGTCGCGGCGATCTCACCACGCATGACGTAGTCGCGCGCGAAGCCGGTGCTGGTGAGGTTCTCCGACCGGTCCTCCATCCACTTCACCGGCTTTCCGGTGAGCAGCGATCCCACTATCGAGCAGACGTAGCCGGGATAGATCGGCACCTTGTTGCCGAAGCCGCCACCGAGGTCGGGCGAGATCACCCGGATCTTGTGCTCCGGCAGCCCGGCCACGATCGCGTAGAGGGTGCGGTGCGCGTGCGGGGCCTGGGTCGTCGACCAGAGGGCGAGCTTGCTGTCGACGGCGTCGTAGTCGGCGACGGCACCGCAGGTCTCCATGGGTGCTGGGTGCACCCTGGGGTAGACGATGTCCTCGCTGACCACGACATCGGCGCTGGCGAAGACCGCCTCGGTGGCCGCTGCGTCACCGGTTTCCCAGTCGAAGCAGTGGTTGTCCGCCTTGCCATCGAGGTCGTCGCGGATGACTGGCATCGACGGGTCGAGTGCGGTGCGCACGTCCACCACCGCCTGGAGGTTCTCGTACTCGACGTCGATGAGCTCGAGGGCGTCGCGCGCCGAGTACCGGTCTTCGGCCACGACGAACGCCACCTCCTGGCCCTGGAAGCGCACCTTGTCCGTCACCAGCACGGCCTGCACGTCGTTCGAGAGGGTCGGCATCCAGGCCAGACCCTTCTCGGCGAGCATCGCGCCGGTGACCACGAGCTTGACCTTCGGGTGCGCTTCGGCGGCGCTCGTGTCGATGCTCACGAGCCTGGCGTGCGCCATGGGGGCCCGCAGGATGGCCAGGTGCAGCATGCCCGGCAGCTGCAGATCATCGACGAAGCGACCCTTGCCGCGGACGAGGCGCGGGTCCTCCTTGCGGAGCATCCGACCGAAGCCGACAGGCTTCTGGTCGTTATCCTCGAACTCGGTGAGCCGGCGATCTTGTACGGCAGTCATGACGCGCTCCCTGCGGGGGTCTTCTCGTCGGTGGCGAACTCGGCTGCGTCGTCGGGGACGCCCTCCTGGGCGCCCGGCACCGACGCCTCCGTGGCAGAGCCGACGGAGGCGTCCGGGTGGGTCGCGGCCCAGCGGATCGAGCGGACGATGGTGGCGTAGCCGGTGCAGCGGCAGATCTGCCCCGAGATGGCCTCCCGGATCTCGTGCTCGGACGGATCAGGGTTGCGGTCGAGCAACGCCCGGGCCGTCATCATCATCCCCGGCGTGCAGAAGCCGCACTGCAGCCCGTGGCACTCCATGAAGCCCTGCTGCACGGGGTCGAGCTGCCCACCCTGCTCCATGCCCTCCACGGTGCGCACCTCGTGACCGCCGGCCATCGCCGCCAGGACCGTGCACGACTTCACCGGCTCACCGTCGAGCCAGACCACGCACGTGCCGCAGTTGCTGGTGTCGCAGCCCCAGTGGGTGCCGGTGAGCGCGAGGTTGTCGCGCAGGAAATGGACCAACAGCAGCCGTCCCTCGATCTCCCTGCTGACCGCCTCGCCGTTGACCGTCATCGAGACCTGCATGCTCAGAACCCCTCGGAGATAGTGTCGGATGCGCTGGTTCGGGCCGCGTCGATCCGGGCAACGGATCGGCGCAGCGTCCGGCGGGTCAACTCGTTCGCGAGGTGACGCTTGTACGCGGCGCTGCCTCGCGAGTCTGTTGCCGGGCTGCAGCTCTGCGCGGCGATCTCGCCGGCTCGTGCATAGAGCTCCTCGGAAGGGGCCTGGCCGCGCAGCGCCTCGGAGATGTCCGGCAACCCGGTGGTGTTCGGGCCCACCGCCGCCAGTCCGACGCGCGCGCCGGCGATGACGTCGCCGTCCAACCAGACGGCCGCACCCGCCGACACCACCGCCCAGTCACCGGCCCGCCGTTCAACCTTCTCGTAGGCACTGGAACTGTTGGGTTGCACCGGGAACCGGACCTCGATGAGGATCTCCGCGTCACCGATTGCCGTCTCGTACGGGCCGCGGTGGAACTCCTCCATGGTGACGACCCGCTCGGTGTCCCTGCCGCGGATCACGCAGCTTGCGCCGAGCGTCGTACAGACCGCCGACAGGTCCTCGGACGGGTCGGCCTGGCACAGTGATCCACCCAGCGTGCCCCGGTTGCGGACCACCGGGTCCGCGATCACCTGCTCGGCGTCCCGGAAGATCGGAAACGCCGCGGCCAGCGCGTCGGACTCGAGCAGCTCCCGATGCCTGGTCATCGCACCGATGCGGATCTGGGCTGGCTCGACGGTGATGTACCCGAGTTCATCGTGCAGATCGTTGATGTCGATCAGGTACTCGAAGTTGGCCAGCCGCAGCTTCATCATCGGAAGCAGGCTGTGGCCCCCGGCCACCAGCCGGGCGGTGTCGCCCAGCCGGTCCAGCAGCCCGATGGCCTGATCGACGCTGCCCGCGCGTTCGTACTCGAACGGTGAGGGAACCTGCATGCCGACGTCCTTCCGCTGGTGGATCCCAGGACCTTGCGCGCGACCGTGAGCGGTGTCAACGGCCACCTAAGCAATCGCTTAGGCGCTGTCGACCGGTCGTGGATCCGAGGTCCACCGAGCGCACCGACGGTCGCGATTCATACGACCAGCGCGATTGGCGTCACTTGCACGTTATTCTGTACAGTAATCTCGTGGACATTTTGTCGTTAAGCGACGCGCGCAGCACCTTGTCCTCGATCGTCGAGCGGGTCGCGGGGACCCACGAGCGGGTGACCATCACCCGCAACGGTCGCCCGGCCGCCGTGCTGATCAGTCCCGAAGACCTCGAGGCGCTGGAGGAGACCCTCGACGTGCTGTCGGACCACGCCACGATGAAGCAGTTGCACGAGAGCGAGGCCGCGATTGTCGCCGGCGACGTCCTCGACGAGGCAGGCCTGCGCGAGCTCGTAGCCAAACGGACGCCGTGAAAGATGCCGGCGGCACCGGAACTGCCGTACCGGCTTCGAGTGGCACGACCCGCCGCCAGGGCTATCGCCAACGAGCTGCCGGAAGCGGTCGCGGTGGCGGTGGTTGAGTTCGTCACCGGCGACCTCCTGCGCCAGCCTCGCCGGGTCGGCAAGCCCCTCCGACGCGAGCTTGCGGGCCGCTGGGCGGCACGTCGGGGTAGCTACCGCGTGCTGTATGCCACCGACGAGCAATGCGGTGTGGTCACCGTGCTCGCGGCCGAGCACCGCCGTGACGTGTACCGCCAGCGTTGATTGGCTGACCGGAACCCTGACGTTCGGCGCTACGACGCCCGCGGCCAAAGGGCGAGGGCCACTGCGTGATGAGTAGGAGGGCAGGGCCACGCTGATCGGTGGAGCGCGGGCGGGAAGAACGCGGCGCGGAAGTGGTTGAATGTGGTATGAAGAAGATCGGGTTTCTGTCCTTCGGTCACTGGATGCCGTCGCCGCAGTCGCAGACGCGCTCCGCGTCCGACGTGCTGCTGCAGTCGATCGACCTCGCGGTGGCCGCCGAGGAGATCGGGGCCGACGGGGCGTACTTCCGGGTGCACCACTTCGCGAACCAGCTGGCCTCCCCGTTCCCGCTGCTCGCGGCGGTCGGTGCCCGGACCAGCCGCATCGAGATCGGCACGGGTGTGATCGACATGCGCTACGAGAACCCGCTGTACATGGCCGAGGACGCCGGCTCGGCCGACCTCATCTCCGGCGGACGGCTGCAGCTCGGCATCAGCCGGGGATCGCCCGAGCAGGTCGTCGACGGGTTCCGCTACTTCGGTTACGAGCCCGCCGAGGGCTCCGACCACGCCGACATGGCCCGGGAGCACACCCGATTGTTCCTCGACGTGCTCCGGGGTGAGGGCTTCGCCCAGCCCAACTCGCGCCCGATGTTCCCCAACCCGCCGGGCCTGCTGCGGATCGAGCCGCACTCGGCGGGCCTGCGCGAGCGCATCTGGTGGGGCGCCGGCACCCGGGCCACCGCGGAGTGGGCGGCCGCGCGCGGCATGAACCTCATGAGCTCGACCCTGCTCAGCGAGGACACCGGCGTGCCGTTCCACCAGCTGCAGGCCGAACAGATCCTGCGCTTCCGGAAGGCCTGGGCCGACGCCGGCCATCCCCGCGAGCCGCGGGTGTCGGTGAGCCGCAGCATCTTCCCGATCGTCAACGACCTCGACCGAGCCTACTTCGGCCGCGAGAGCGGCCGCGGGGACCAGGTCGGCTTCCTCGACGGCGGCAAGGCGCGCTTCGGCAAGACCTACGCCGGGGAGCCCGACACGCTCATTCGTCAGCTGGCGCAGGATCAAGCGATCGCGGCGGCCGACTCGCTGCTGCTGACGATCCCCAACCAGCTCGGCGTCGACTACTGCGCCCACGTCCTAGACGTCGTGGTCAACCAGCTCGCGCCGGAGCTCGGCTGGCGCTGAGGCGGCCCGACGAGCTGCTGACCCTGACCGACCCGCGCCGACTGTGTGCCGAGGGTTGGCTTCCGGGCGCGTGCGGCGGGGCGATGGCGAGCGCACAACGGCGGGGACCGCCGCCGGCTGCCCCGCGTCGGCACCAGTTCAACGCCGCACCCAGTGGGAGGCGTCATATCCGCACTGGGACGACAAAAGCGGGAGCGGCGGCCCGGGTGATGTCGTGCGGATCGCTGGTCAGCACGACGATGTCGGCTCCGGCGCCGGCGAGGGACCGCACGACGGCGCCGATGTGCGCGTCGGCGACGCTGACACCGGTATGGGTGAGGATCTGTGCCGCGACGTCGGCAGCACCGCTGTCGAGCGCGGCGTCGGTGATGCGCAGCCGATTGATGGCGGCTGCCGGCGGGGCGGTGCGGTCCCAGCCGGCTTCGACCCGCACCGCGGTCGGCACGACGACGGTGGTGGCTGCGCCCTTCCGGCGGCGGGTGAGGACGCCGGCGAGATGGGCGAGCACCGTCCGGTGCTTTCGGTGCACCGGATCGCGCAGCGCACCGACCGCCTCGTTGTCCAGCACGACGGTCCTCATGCGCTGCGCGGCTGCTGGGCGGCCTGCTGAGCCTCGGCCCACAGCAGCACGTCATCGGCATCGGCATCGGGGCGCCGCGCCGTGACGTCGATGGCCGCCTGCTCGATCAGGTCGGACCGATCGGCCAGCGGTGAGCGGTCCTGCGCGGCGAGGGCAAGCGCGACCTCTGCCAGGCCGGGCCGGGCATCGGGATGAACGCTGTAGTGCGCCTCCAGTGCCGCGTCCACGACCGCGGTCTCCAGCGCGGCGCGCAGCGCGACTGCGGTGAGCGTGGTCGTCGACGCGGCGACACCGAGCTCGTCGACGGCGATCGCTGCCGCGTCGCGCAGGGTCGCCGGCAGGCGCATCGAGGTGTTCACCGTCGCGTCACTCGGCGCGTCCAGCAGGGCGATGATCCGGTCAAGAATCGAACCTGTCTCCACCCGACCATTGTACCACGATAGCGTGGTACGTACCGGCTCGGGTGGTGCCTCGGACGACTGTCCAGCTGACGCAGTCGAAGTGCTGGTGTGGTCCCTGCAAGCCGTACGGGCAGCGAACCCGCGCATCAGCCTCGAAGGCGCCACCGGCCGGTCGCGAGGACCTGCCGAAGAACTGCGCTAGAGCCGCGCCGAATTCGAGGCCGCCATCATCCACCGCCCTGGGGGTCGCGATGCGGGTCCAGCGATCGCACTCTGAGGTTCGTGCCGGCTCTCAGGCGATCTGGTAGGTCTCGTCGCCGACCTGGACCTCGACCCGCAACGTCCCACCCAACGCGTCCGCGTAGCGGCGCAGCGTGTCGACCTTGGTGCGGTCCACCTGGCCGCGTTCGATCTCCGAGACACGCTTCTGGCTGATCGCCAGCGTCTCGGCCACATCGGTCTGGGTCAGCGCGAGCATCTCGCGCAGCTCCCGGAGCTTGTAGGCACGGAGCTCGGCGAGCATCCGCTCCTTGTGGATCGCCTGGGCCTCCGGGTTGCCCGGACGCTCACGCAGAAGATCCTCAAGCGACTTCGCCATGTCACTGCCCACCCTTCTTCAACTGCGCCAAGTGTTCGTCGTACCGGTCATCGGCGACCGGGATGAACTTGTCGTACCACTTCGTCCACGCGCCCTGCTTGTCTCCGGCCAACAGCAGGATCGCCCTGCGCCTGGGATCGAAGGCAAACAAGATCCTCACCTCGCTCCGACCCGACGAACCCGGCCGGAGTTCCTTCATATTCTTGTGTCGCGACCCGACAATCGAGTCGACCAACGGCCGTCCCAACCCGGACCGTGCTCGGCCAAGATCCTGAGCGCAGCAACGACCTGGTCATAGGTGCCTTCATCGACCGCCTTGAGCCAGTCGTCGATCAACTCGACGTCGACCTCCCATACACCCCGATCATACCCTTTCCCTAGTAGATGGCAAAGGGTATGACGCTCTTCCTCGCGGCCGCTCACTTGTTCCCCCCGGCATGCGCGGCGCGAGCGACTCCAGGATCTCGGCGGTCACCGGGTTCACGTTGTCATCGGGCTCGATGTAGTGCCGCTTGGTGATCTCCGACGACGTATGTCCGAGCATCTCGGCGGCCAGGTCCGCGCCGCCCGCCCGGTCCAGGACCCACCGTGGGCGGAACGAGTGCGGCGTGACGCCACTGATCCCGGCCTCGCCGAGCGTCGCCCGTAGCTGGCGACGCACGTTGTTCGTGGTCAGTGGCATGTGGTTCCGACTGAAGAAGATCAGCTGCTCGGCATCTTCCTCGGCGACGGCGACAGCCGCTCGCGCAGCGCTTCGGCCGTAAAGCTCGGGACCGAGACCGTACGCGTCGACTTCGCCGTCTTCGGATGAGACTGGCGATGCGTCGGCTTACCCGCGGGCGAGACGACCGTGCCGCAGATGCGCACATTCGCTGGGGAGCGGGTGGCGTCCACGTCGCACTTGCGGATCGCGAGCACTTCCCCGATGCGGGCCTACGTGCCGAGCATCGCCTCGATGATCTGTTCCAACTGACCATCGGGTCTTGGACCTGAGAGGTGTGTCGTATCGCACCGCCAGTCCGAGCGCCAGGCTCAGGCCATGCGAGCCAGTCGCGCCTTGCTGCGGCTCTTGGTAACGGAGAGTTGATTGATGAACTGGTCCACCCGCCGCACCGTGATCTCACGCAGCGCGAAATGTTTCGAATGCCGGCAGAACGAGTTTGCGCATGTTGCGCTCATACAACGCACAAGTGCTCGGGGCGAGCCTCCCTTCCAGGTCGAGGTCCCCCAGCCAGACGACGAGTTGCCCGAAGGAGCTGCCGGCGGTGAGGTGCCCGAATCCGGCCGTGAAGTCGTCGCGCTCAGCCAGGCGCGTCTTCAGCGCATGCTCGGCAGCCTTCCTGGTGAGACCCGTGGCTTCAACGCGACGCAGTTGGCCATCCACGTCCCGGACCCTCGTCCGCGCGCGGACTTGGCCGCTGGGCATGGTCGTGAACTCGATCTGCCCGAACGTCCCGACTGGCGTTCGTGGCCGTGACATCAGCTCACTCCCGATCGCTGGCACGTCCCGGCGACGCTTCGCGTTGCTGCGCGACCCAGGCCTGGACATCCGAGACAGCGAACTTCAAGTGACGACCCACGCGGACCGCACACGGGCCATGACCGCCGGTGCGCCACTCGTAGATCGTCTTGACCGGCACACCGAGGTAGTCGGCGAGCTCCTCGGTGCTCAGCAGCGGCTCCAACGCCGCCAGGTGGTTCGACAGGGTGTTCATGTCGATCAGGTGTGCGCTCGCGCCCGGAGCACAAGGAGTCGTTCGGAACCGTTGGGATCCCGATCCGGAGTAGGGCGGTTTTCCCGCCGGACCGGACACGAAATGGAGGGTTTCTGGAGGGTGGATCAAATCTCAGACGCTTTCAGGCTCGGAGATCACAGATCTCCGAGCCTGAAATTGGTCGGGCTGACAGGATTCGAACCTGCGACCCCTTGACCCCCAGTCAAGTGCGCTACCAAGCTGCGCCACAGCCCGATCACGCTCATCGCGAACGCCCGCAGAGGTTATCCCATGGCCGCGGCCCGGGACGAACCGCCTGCTCACCTCCTGCGGCGGTCCCGCTTCTCCCGTACGCGGACGTTCACCCGTACGGGGCTTCCGGTGAAGTCGAACGCCTCGCGCAGCTTGCGCTCCAGGAACCGGCGGTATCCGGCCTCCAGGAAACCTGTGGTGAACAGCACGAACGTCGGTGGACGGGTGGCCGCCTGGGTCGCGAACAGCACGCGCGGCAGCCGACCCCCGCGCATGGGCGGTGGAGTGGCGGCGATGATCTCCGTCAGCCAGGAGTTGAGCTGGCCGGTGGGGATGCGCTTGTCCCAGCTGGCCAGTGACGTGCGTAGCGCGGGGACGAGTTTGGCGACGCTGCGGCCGGTGTGCGCGGAGATGTTCACCCGCTGTGCCCACGGCACCCGGGCCAGGTCCCGGTCGATCTCGCGGTCGAGCACGAGCCGGCGATCCTCGTCGACCAGGTCCCACTTGTTGAACGCGAGCACCAGGGCGCGGCCCGCGTCGGCGACCATGCCCAGCACCCGCAGGTCCTGCTCGCTGATCGGCTCGTGGGCATCGATGAGCAGCACCGCCACCTCGGCGGCCTCGATGGCGGACCGGGTGCGCAGCGAGGCGTAGAACTCCGCACCCGAGGCGTGGCTCACCCGCTTGCGCAGGCCCGCGGTGTCGACGAAACGCCACACCTGCCCCCCCAGCTCCACCAGGGAGTCGACCGGGTCCACGGTGGTACCCGCGACCTCGTGCACCACGGCGCGCTCGGCGCCGGAGAGCCGGTTGATGAGGCTCGACTTGCCGACGTTCGGCTTGCCCACCAGCGCCACCCGGCGCGGACCGCCCTCCGCCCCGTCCTTGTCCCTGGGGGTGTGCGGCAGCGCGGCGAGCACCTCGTCGAGCAGGTCCCCGGTGCCGCGACCGTGGGTGGCGCTCACCGAGTGTGGCTGGCCAAGGCCCAGCGACCACAACGCGGCAGCCTCTGCCTCGGTGCGCTCGTCGTCGACCTTGTTCGCGGCCAGCAGGACCGGGATCGTTCCCCGCCGCAACACCCGGGCCGCGGCCTCGTCGGTCGCGGTGGCACCGACCACGGCGTCGACGACGAGCAGCACCACGTCGGCCTGCTTCATCGCGAGCTCCGCCTGCGCGGCCACCGCCTTCTGCAGCCCGCGGGCGTCGGGCTCCCAGCCGCCGGTGTCCTGCACCGTGAAGCGCCGCCCGTTCCACGTGGCGTCGTAGGACACCCGGTCGCGGGTCACGCCAGGCACGTCCTGCACCACAGCCTCGCGGCGCCCGATGATCCGGTTCACCAGCGTCGACTTTCCGACGTTCGGTCGCCCCACCACAGCCAGGACCGGCACGGCTTCCTCGGCGCCCTGCTCTTCTCCGAGCAGTCCGTCGCCTACGTCCGCCCAGTCCGACTCGTCCAACCAGATGCCGTCCCCGGAGACGAGGTCGCTGTCGTGCTCGGTCACCTCGGTGCTCCCTGCTGCTGCGTTGCGCCCAGCTTCGAGACGGTGTCGGCGACGAGGGCGTGCAGCAACCGCAGCACCCCCTCGAGGTCGACGCCGGAGGTGTCGACGGTGACGGCGTCGGCAGCGGGGCGCAGCGGCGACGCCGCACGGGTCGAGTCGAGGTGGTCGCGGCGTTGCACGTCGGCCAGCACCGCGGCGAGGTCGGTCTCACCGTCCTGGGCGGCCCGCCGCCGGGCGCGATCCTCCGCGGAGGCGGTGAGGTACACCTTGAGCTGGGCGTCCGGCAGCACCACGGTGCCGATATCGCGGCCCTCGACGACGATCCCCCGCTGGACGTCGTGCGCGGCGATGCAGCGTTGGGCGGCGACGAGCCGCACGCGCACCGTCGCCACCGCGGAGACGGCCGACACGGCCTGCGTCACCGCGGCCCCGCGGATCTCGGCGGACACGTCCTGGCCGGCGAGTTGCACGCAGGGCTGCTCGGGATCGGTGCTCACCAGCAGCGGCAGCGCCTGGGTGGCGGTGTCCACGGCCTCGGCGTCGTCGGGGTCGACCCCGGAGCGCAGCACGTGCAGGGTGGCCGCGCGGTACATCGCGCCGGTGTCCAGGTAGCGGGCGCCCAGCGCGCCCGCGAGCCGGCGGGCAGCCGTCGACTTGCCGGTGCCCGAGGGACCGTCCACCGCGACGACGAGCCCGCGCACCGTCCCGCTCACAGTCCCACCGCCCCGTACAGGCCGGCGACCTCGCCGCGGTTGAGTATGCGGAGCGAACCCGGGCGCTGCTCACCGAGGCGCAGCGGGCCGATATCGGTGCGCACCAGGCGCTCCACCGGGTGACCCACCGCCTCGAGCAGGCGGCGGACCACGTGCTTGCGGCCCTCGTGCAGCACCAACCGGACCAGCGCGGAGCCCTCGTACACGTCCACCACACCGAAGCTGTCCACCGACACGGGGCCGTCCTCGAGCTCCACCCCGGCCCGTAGCCGCTTACCGAGGTCGCGCGGGATCGGGGCGGGCACGGTGGCCAGATAGCTCTTGGGCACCTCGTAGGAAGGGTGCATCAACCGGTGCGCCAGGTCACCGTCGTTGGTGAGCAGCAACAGGCCCTCGGTGTCGGCATCCAGGCGGCCCACATGGAACAATCGCTGTCCGGCGGCCACCCGCTCGGCGACCAGGTCACCCACGCACGGGCGGCCGCGATCGTCAGCCATCGTCGACTGCATGCCCTTGGGCTTGTTCAGCGCCAGGTGCACCAGGTCCGCGGTGACCACCACCCGGGCGCCGTCCACCTTCACCACGGCCTGCCGCGGGTCGATGCGGCGGCCCATCTCGCGGACCACGCTTCCGTCGACCTCGACGCGGCCGGCGGAGATCAGCTCCTCGGAGGCGCGCCGCGACGCGATACCTGCCTGCGCGAGCACCTTCTGCAGCCGCACACCCCGCGGGTCGTCGTCGGGACCGTCGACGCCGCCGGTGTTCGGTGCCACCGCGTCCGCGACCGGCGAGGGTGCGTTGCGCCAGTCCTTGTCCGGACGGGGCGTCTTCGGCGCACGGTCGGTGCGGGATCGGTCAGTGCGGGATCGGTCGGTGCGGGATCGGTCAGGCATAGTCGTCCATGTCGATCAGGTCCACCTCAGGCAGCAATGGCGCCAACGGAGGCAAGTCCGCCAGCGACGACAGGCCAAGGCGCTCCAGGAACAGCTCGGTCGTCGAGTACAGGGTCGCGTGGGTGTCGGTGTCGCTGCCCACCTCGGCGAGCAGCCCACGAGCCAGCAGCGTGCGCATCACACCGTCCACGTTCACACCGCGCACCGCAGCGATGCGGGCGCGGGTGACAGGTTGACGGTAGGCCACCACGGCCAGGGTTTCCAACGCGGCCCTGGTCAGCCGGCTGCGGACCCCGTCGAGGAGCAGCTTCTCGACGTAGGGTGCGTACACGTCGCGGGTCATCATCCGCCAACCGCCACCCACCCGCCGCAGGTCGATCCCGCTACCACGCGCTGCGTAGCCGGCGCTGAGCCGCTCCAGTGCGACACCCACCCGCTGGGCGGGCTGCTCCAGCGCGGCGGCCAACGACTCCTCGGTGACCGGGGCGTCCACGACGAGCATGAGCGCCTCCAACGCCGCGTCGAGCGCCGGATCGGCCTCCGGCGCAGGGTCCCCACGCACCGCGTCGGGGCCCTGCTTCGTCACGTCCATTCCTCGTCGGACGCGAGCTGGATCGGCCGCTCGCCGCCGCAGCGCACCCGCAGCACCCCGAGCGCATCCTGCTGGTCGAAGGTGATCGCCCCCTCCCGGTACAGCTCCAACAATGCGAGGAAGCGGGCCACCACCGCAGTCGTGTGCGCGCAGTCGGCCACCAACTCCGCGAAGGCCGTCCACTGCCCCGCACCGCGCTCACGCAGACGGCCCAGCACGAGGTCGGCCTGCTCGCGCACCGAGACCCGGGGGGTGCGCAGGTGGTCCAGGCTCACCTCCGGCGGCGGGGGCGCTGGCCGGAACGCGGCGGCGGCCACCTCAGCGAAGCGCGCCGCGTCCACGCCGAGCAACACCTCCGGCAGCAGCGCGGCGAAGCGCGCCTCGAGGGTCACCGAACGGGGGTAACGCCGCAGGGCGGCCGCCTCCAGCTCGGTGAACATCGCGGCGACCTGCTGGTAGGCCCGGTACTGCAGCAGCCGCGCGAAGATCAGGTCGCGCGCCTCCAGCAGGGCCAGGTCCGCTGCGTCCTCCACGTCCCCCGCGGGCAGCAACCGAGCCGCCTTGAGGTCGAGCAGGGTGGCGGCGACGACCAGGAACTCGGTGGTCTCCTCCAGGCCGGCGGAGTCACCGAGCAACCTCATGTGGGCGAGGAAGTCGTCGGTCACCTGGTGCAGCGCCACCTCGGTCACGTCGAGGCGGTGCGAGCTGATCAGCTGCAGCAGCAGATCGAAGGGGCCGGTGAAGTTGCTCAGGCGCACCGTGAAGCCGGCGCCTGCGGTCGGCTCGGGGAGGGTGACCGACCCACCCGTGCCGGAACCTGCTGTGCCGGAACCTGCTATGCCGGAACCTGCTGTGCCGGACCCCGCTGTGACGGGCACGGCCGTCACCGGCTCACCGGGCGATCACCTCGCGGGCCAGCGCCCGGTACGCCACGGCCCCGGCCGACTTCGGCGCCCAGGTGATGATCGACTCGCCCGCGACGGAGGTCTCCGGGAACTTCACCGTCCGGTTGATCACCGTGTCGTAGACGGTGTCCCCGAACACCTCCACCACCCGCGCCATCACGTCGCGGGCGTGCAACGTGCGGGAATCGAACATCGTCACGAGAATGCCCGCCAGGCTCAGCCGCGGGTTCAGCCGGTCGCGCACCTTCTCCAACGTGTCGTTGAGCAGGGCCAGCCCGCGCAGGCTGAAGTACTCGCACTCCATCGGAATGATCACCCCGTCTGCGCAGGTCAACGCATTGACCGTGAGCAGGCCGAGGGAGGGCTGGCAGTCGATGAGCACGTAGTCGTAGCGGTCGAGCAGCGGGTGCAGCACCCGGCCCAACGTCTGCTCCCGGCCCACCTCGTTGACCAGCTGGATCTCCGCCGCCGAGAGGTCGATGTTGCTCGGCAGCAGGTCCACCCCGTCGATCCGGGTGCGCAGCAACACGTCGTCCACCGCGGCGCGCGGCTCGACGAGGAGGTTGTGCACCGTGAGGTCGAGCTCGTGGTGGGCGACGCCGAGCCCGGCCGACAGCGCCCCCTGCGGATCGAGGTCCACCAGCAGCACTCGACGCCCGGTCTCGGCCAGCGCCGCACCCAGGTTGATCGTCGAGGTGGTCTTGCCGACGCCACCCTTCTGGTTGCACATGGCCAGTACCTGCGCCGGGCCGTGGCTGGTCAGCGCGGGGGGTTCGGACACCGGCCGCAACGGGCGCCCCGTTGGCCCGAGTTCGTCGGTGGACGCGTCAGCTGCTGGGGGCGGCGGCCCGCCGACCGCACCGTGGGACCCCGCTGCGGACGGCTGCGGTGTCGACACGGTTAACCCCTCGCCTTCTGTGGTGCCTGGTGATGTGGGGTCGAGACTATGAGGCGGCGCGGTGGGGCAGCAACGCGCCTCGCCGGGCTCACGCTCACCGCGCTCGGTGACATGCTCGCGCTCACCGCGCTCGGTGACCATGCTCGCGCTCACCGCGCTCGCCGGACATGCTCGCGCTCACCGCGCTCGGGGATGCGCGCCGGCCCACACCTCACGCAGACCCTCCACGGTCACCAGGGTGTACACCTGCGTCGTCGTCACCGAGGCGTGGCCCAGCAGCTCCTGCACCACCCGCACGTCAGCGCCCCCGTCCAGTAGGTGCGTCGCGAACGAATGCCGCAGTGTGTGCGGCGACACCGCCGTGGTGAGGCCGGCGCCCTGAGCTGCCCGCTGCAGCACCTGCCAGGCACTCTGCCGCGAGAGCCGTCCCCCGCGCGCATTGAGGAACGTCCCCGGCCCACCCCGGGTGGCCAGCGCAGGCCGCCCACGCACCAGCCAGGCGTCCACTGCGGCCAACGCCGGCCGGCCCACGGGCACCACGCGCTGCTTGCCCCCTTTGCCGTCCAGCCGCACCGAGCGGGTCACGGTGTCGATGTCGTCGAGGTCCAGACCCACAGCTTCCGAGATGCGGGCGCCGGTGGAGTACAGCAACTCCAGCAGCGCCCGGTCGCGCAGCTCGCGCGGCCCCGCTCCGTCGTTCGCGCCGCCCGCCGCGTCCAGCAGGGCCAACACGTCGTGCACCGCGAGTGCCTTGGGCAGTCGTTTGTCGCCGGCGGGGGGGCGTACCTCGCGCGCTACGTCCACCCCCACCACCCCCTCGTACACGGCGAAACGATGCAGGCCGCGGGCGGCCACCAGCGCACGAGCAGCCGACGCCGTGGCCAGCGGCAGCACCCCATGCTCGGGGTCACCGGTGCGCAGGGCCACCACGAACGAGCGCACGTCCTCCTCGGTGGCCTCGGCCAGGTCATGAACGCCGCGGCCCGCGAGGTGCCCCGAGTAGCGGCGCAGGTCCCTGCGGTAGGAGTCGAGCGTATTCCGCGTGGTCCCGCGCTCGACGGCCAGATGGTCGAGGTAGCCGTACACCTGCTCGTCCAGCACAGCGGATTGGTCGACCACGTCCCGACGTCCTCCGTTTCCTACTTCCGAAGCTGGGTGTATCGCAACGCAGGGCAGCTCGAGAACGACTATCCTCTGGCCATGACGCAGTCCGGGGACCGGCGCCTGCTCCGGGCCAGCGACGCTGAGCGGGCGGAAGCATGTGAGGCGCTGGGCAGGCACTTCACCGTGGGGCGGCTCGACCTTCGCGACTTCGAGGACCGGACGGGCGCCGCGTCGGCTGCGCGCACGCTGGGAGACCTGCAGGACCTGTTCGACGACCTTCCGCTGCCCCATCCGGGCTCGTGGAACGCCAACGCCGGCAACGCCGCCCAGCCTCCGTTCGGCCCCCACCCGATCCAGGAGGCAAGCGGATCGCTGCAACCCTACGACCCGGCGGCGCACGGCGTGGCAAACCGGCTCACCGCGCCCTACGGTGTGCAGGCGTTCACCGGACGCCCCTACTCCGACAAGCACAAGGTGCCCGCCGGCGTGTTGCAGATCCTGTTGGGCAGCCTCGGTGTCGGCCGGTTCTACACCGGCCACACCAAGATCGCGCTGGTGCAGCTGCTGATCACCGTGCTCACGCTCGGTATGGCGGCTCCGCTGACGGTGCTGTGGGGTCTCATCGACGGCGTAGTGATCCTGGCCGGCGACAGCACCGACCGCCATGGGCGCCCCCTCCGCTGAACACCCAGCCGCGCTCGGCCGGCCATGCTCAGCCGCGCCGGTCACCCCGGGCGGCGAACCGCGTCGGTCGATCGATCCACGGCGCGTCGACCGGCCGCGGCGACCCACCCCCGGCGCGCACCGCGGCCACGGCGAGCAGCCCCGCGGCGGTGGAGGAGTTGACGATCTCGCCGGCCAGCACCCACGCCACGGCGTCGGCGACCGGCACCCGATGCACCACGAGGTCGGCCTCGTCGTCGCCACCCTCCGGCCGTTCGACGTCGCGCAGCCCGGTGGCCAGGAACACGCGCACCGACTCGTCGGTGAACCCCGGGGATGCGGCGACGTCGACCAGCACCGACCAGCCATGCGCGACGACACCCACCTCCTCGGCGAGCTCGCGCCGGGCGGCCATCACCGGGTCCTCGTCAGCCACGTCCAGTAGCCCGGCGGGTAGCTCCCACAGCCGGCGCTGCACCGCGTGGCGGTACTGATGGACGAGCAGGACCTGGTCCTGCTCGTCCACTGCGACCACGGCGACCGCGCCGTGGTGTTCCACCACCTCCCGTGCGGTCACCCGGCCTGCCGGCATGCGTACCCGGTCGACCCGCAGCGCCATCACCGCCCCGTGGTGCACCAGCTCGGTATCGACCACCGCGAAATGGTGTGCGCCCGGGGTGTTCACCGCGAGGCCACCGACTCCCGCCGGGCGACCGCGACGGGCAGTCGCTCGGCCGACTCGTAGTCGATCGCCGCCCGGACGAACGCGGCGAACAGCGGGTGCGGACGGGTCGGGCGGCTCTTCAGCTCGGGGTGCGCCTGGGTGGCCACGAAGAACGGGTGCACCTCGGCGGCGAGCTCGACGAACTCCACGAGGTGCCCGTCCGGCGACGTGCCGCTGACCCGCAGCCCGGCCGCGGTGAGCCGGTCGCGGTAGGCGTTGTTCACCTCGTAGCGGTGCCGGTGCCGCTCGGACACCTCGGTGCAGCCGTACGCCCCCGCCACCACCGAGCCGCGCTGCAGCACCGCCGGGTAGGCACCCAGGCGCATCGACCCGCCCAGGTCGGCCTGGCCAGCCACGATGTGTTCCTGGTCGGCCATCGTCGCGACCACCGGATGCGGGGTGGTGGGGTCGAACTCACTCGAGCTCGCCCCGTCCAGGCCGGCCAGTGAGCGCGCGGCCTCGATCACCATGCACTGCAGCCCGAGGCAGAGGCCCAGCGTAGGCACCCCGCGGGTACGGGCGTACCGGATCGCGCCGACCTTGCCCTCGATGCCGCGGATACCGAAGCCACCGGGTACCAGCACCCCGTCGACCCCGCGCAGCGCAGCGGCGGCGCCGGCCTCGGTGGCACACGAGTCGGAGGGCACCCACACGACCTCCACCTTGGCCTCGTGGGCGAACCCGCCGGCCCGCAGCGCCTCGGTGACCGAGAGGTACGCGTCGGGCAGGTCGACGTACTTGCCGACAACGGCGACGCGCACGTGCTCCTGCGGGGAGTGGACCCGCCGCAACAAATCACCCCACACCGTCCAGTCCACGTCGCGGAAGGGCAACCCGAGGCGCCGCACCACGTAGGCGTCGAGGCCCTCGCCGTGGAGCACCTTGGGGATGTCGTAGATTGACGGGGCGTCGGGGGTGGACACCACGCCGTCGTAGTCCACGTCGCACATCAGCGCGATCTTGCGCTTGAGCGGGTCGGGGACCTCGCGGTCCGCCCGCAGGATCAGGGCGTCGGGCTGGATGCCGATGTTGCGCAGGGCCGCCACCGAGTGCTGGGTGGGCTTGGTCTTCAGCTCACCGGACGGAGCCAGGTAGGGCACCAGCGAGACGTGCAGGAAGAAGACGTTGTCGCGTCCCACGTCGTGGCGTACCTGGCGGGCGGCCTCGAGGAACGGCTGGCTCTCGATGTCTCCGACGGTGCCCCCGATCTCGGTGATCACCACGTCGGGCTCGACGCCCTGCAGGTCGGGGGCGTCCATCGCGATGATGCGCGACTTGATCTCGTCGGTGATGTGCGGGATCACCTGCACCGTGTCGCCCAGGTACTCCCCGCGTCGCTCCTTGGCGATCACGCTCGAGTACACCTGGCCGGTTGTGACGTTGGCCCAGCTCGGCAGGTCGCGGTCCAGGAAACGCTCGTAGTGACCGATGTCGAGGTCGGTCTCGGCGCCGTCCTCGGTGACGAACACCTCGCCGTGCTGGAAGGGGTTCATGGTGCCCGGGTCGACGTTGAGGTAGGGGTCGAGCTTCTGCATCGTCACCCGCAGACCGCGGGCGGTGAGCAGCTGACCGAGGCTCGACGCCGTCAGGCCCTTGCCGAGGGAGGAGGCCACTCCCCCGGTGACGAACACATGCTTCGTCGCGCTGGAGCGGTCATACTGCCGTGACTGCCGCAAGGAGGACTCCCGTGAGTTTGGCATGCGGGCAGGTAGCGCTCGACCCACGGGACCTCACGCTAACACGGGGCCACCCGCTCGACGCCTGCGCCGAGCCCGTTCGTGTACCCATCGCTATGCTAACTGCCTTGCTGCGCGCTCACGGTGATCCCCTGCGCCGAGCTCGCGGTGCCGTAGCGGCCCGCCTTGGAGTTCAGCTGTTCCTGGAGTCCCAACACGGTGGTGATCCGCCCGGCAGAACTGTCCACGTTGTCCACAGTGGTCAGCGCGGCGGTGATGGTGGTGTCGGAGCGCGCCACGCCCACCGGGCCGTTGCCGTCGGCCGAGCCGCTGCGACCGGCGAGCACGGCACCGGCACCCGCGCGGTCGATGGCTGCCGCGAACCGCGCCATCGACGCGGCGCGGTCTCCCGCACCGTTGCCGGTGACGGCACCACCGGTGAGCACCACCGCCAACTGAGCTGGCTTCACCGCGCCGTCGCCCTGGCCGATGAAGCCGGCGGCCTGCAGGGCCTGCATCACCACGATCAGCTGTTGAGGTGTGCCCTGCGGCTGGGCGGTGGTGCCGTTGAGCAGCAAGACCGAACCCAGCAGGGCCCCGGCGAGGGAACCCCCGTCGACGTTGCCGGTGGGCAACGCCACCCCGGCCGGGATCACGTTGGTGACGGTGGAGCGCAGCTGATCGGCGCTGGTGGGGTCCACGAAGGCGGCGGTCAGCGACAGCAGCCCGGTGACGGTGCCCCCCGCCTGCCTGATCAGCGCCACCACCGCGTCGCGGTCGGCGGAGTCGGCGTCGGGCGCGGTGATGACCACCACCGTTCGCTGGGCGAGGGTGCCCCGCAGGGCGAGCGGCGCCAGCGCGGCGTCGAACCCGTTGGCGCTGTTCAGCTGCTGGCGGAGCGCATTGCGATCGGTTTCCACCGACGCCTTCTCCGCCTGCAACCCGGAGTTGTCCGACCGCAGGCCGGAGAGCAGGCCCTGGGAGAGCGACGTCGACCCGAGCACCACCCCCAAGGCCAGGGCCAGGAACACAGCGGCGATGGAGATCACGTGATGGCGCAGGGAAATCACTGGAGAAAGCCTCCGGCCCAGTTGATGAAGGAGCGCCACAGCTCGACACCCCGGTCCAGGTACACCTGACCGGCTCCGGACACGGCCAGCGCGACGGCGATCGCCACGAACGCAGCCAGCACGAGCAACAGCACCGCCCCGCCGGACACCCTGCTGCGGTACAACGTGGCCACGGCCTTCGCGTCCACCAGCTTCGAACCGACCTTGAGCCGGGTGAGGAACGTGGACGGATTGGAGTCGCGGCGGCCGCGGTCGAGGAACTCGTCCAAGGTGGCGGCGGAGCCCACGCTGACGATGAGCGAGGCCCCGTTGTGGTCGGCGAGCAGCAACGCCAGGTCCTCGCTGGACCCCGACGCCGGGAAGGTCATGGCGCCGATACCGAGGTCCTGGATGCGCTCGAGTCCCGGCGCGTGGCCGTCGGAATGCGCGGGCAGCACCACCTGCGCACCACACTTCAGGGTCTCGGTGTCGATGGCATCCGGGTCGCCGACGATGAGGTCGGGTCGGTAGCCGAGCCTGCGTAACGTGTCGGCGCCGGTGTCGACGCCGATGAGCACGGGCCGGTACTCCTTGATGAACGGCTTGAGCTTGCGCAGCTCGTCCTCGTGGTCGGAGCCGCTGCTCACCACCACCACGTGCCGCCCGTCCATGTCGACGTCGACGTCGGGCACGCCGACACCGTCGAGCAACAGCGGGCTCTCCCGGCGGATGAACTCGATGGTGTTGCCGGAGAACGCCTCGAGGTGATCGACGAGGCCGGTCTTGGCCTCGACCATCTGGTCGGCCACCGACTCGGGGCTCTGTTCGGTGCCCTGCGCCACCGCCCGCTCCCCGGCGAAGACCACGCCGTCGTGCAAACGGAGTTTGGCGCCGTCCTTGATCCTGCGGAAGACCTCGCCACCCACGGAGTCGACGAGGGGAATGCCGGCGCCTACCAGGATCTCGGGCCCGAGGTTAGGGTAGCGCCCGGAGATCGACGGCGCGGCGTTGACCACAGCGGCCACTTCGGCGGACACCAGGGCGTCCGCGGTGGCCCGGTCCAGGTCCATCTCGTCGAGCACCGCGACGTCACCGTGGCCGACCCGGCGCAGCAGGCGAGCGGTGTTGCGGTCGACCCTGGCTACCCCACTGACACCGGGCAGGGTCTCCTGGGAGCGCGACAACAGGGCGGGCAGCTTCATGGCGTCCATGGTGACCGGACGAGGCGGCCCTTCCTGGGAGGCGCGCCGAGGGAATCAGTGCCTGCGGTCGGCTGATGCAGCCTCCAGCAGCTCCTCGGCGTGGGCGCGGCCGGTGTCGGTGTCCTCCAGCCCGGCGAGCATCCTGGCGAGTTCCGCCACGCGCTCGTCACCGCTGAGCCGGCGCACCCTGCTCACCGTGAGGCCGCCGCCGTCTGCGGCCACCCTGTCGACCACCAGGTGAGCGTCGGCGAAGGCGGCGACCTGCGGCAGGTGGGTCACCACGATCACCTGGTGGGTGCGGGCCAGCCGAGCGAGCCTGCGACCGACCTCCACGGCCGCGCGACCGCCCACCCCGGCGTCCACCTCGTCGAACACCAGCGTGGCCGTGGTGTCAGCTGCGGCCAGCACCACCTCGAGCGCGAGCATCACCCGCGAGAGCTCACCCCCGGACGCGCTGCGGCCGACCGGCAGGGACGCCGCGCCGACATGGGCGACGAGCCGCAGCTCCACCTGGTCCACGCCCGCGCTGCCGGCATGCAGCCCTACCCCGTCGACCACGAGCCCCACCGGGTCGTCCGCCCTCGCCGCGCGGTCGGTCACGGCCACCTCGAGCTGCGCCTGCCCCATCGCCAACGCGGCCAGTTCGGCGCTCACCGCCTGCTCCAGGACCGTTGCGGCCCCGCGGCGGCCCTCGCGCAGCGCGACGGCCGCAGCGGCGAGCTCCCCGGCGAGCACGTCGCGGCGTTCGCTGAGCTCGGTCAGGGTGTCGGTGGACACGTCCACCTCGGCGAGGCGGGCGCGGGCCTGCTCCGCCCACAGCAACACCCCGTCGACGTCCGCGGCATACTGGCGCACCAGCTGCTTGAGCGCGGCCTGCCGGGTCAGCACGGAATCCAGCGCCGCCCCGTCCTCGGGAAGGTCGGACAGGTACGCGCTGAGGTCGGCACCCACATCGGTGAGCACAGCCAGCACCTCGGCGAGGCGCTGCTCCTGCACGTGCAGCGCCTCGTCCTGCACGCCGGCCAGGCGCGCCCGCGCCGTCGCCACCAGCGCGAGCGCGCCCCCCGACCCCCCGTCCTCGTCGCCCATCAGCGCGGTGTGGGCCTCGGCCGCGCCGGCGCGCAGCGCGTCGAGGTCGCCGAGGCGCCGGACGGCGCGCAGCAACTCGGTGTCCTCACCCGGCTGAGGGTCGAGGGCGGCCACCTCCTGCAGCCCGCGACGCAGCGTCTCGGCCTCACGCGCCAGCTCGGCGGAGCGGGACGTGCGGTCGAGGAGGTCGCGGGCAGCAGCCTGCCATTGCGCGCGCAGCTCCTGGTAGCGCTCCAGCAGCGGGCCGACGGTGGACTCGGCGGAGCGGTCGAGCGCGGCGCGCTGCTCGGCGGGCCGCAACAGCCGCAGCTGGTCGTTCTGCCCGTGCACCGTGAGCAGGGGCGCGGTGAACTCCGCCAGCACCCCCGCAGGCACGCTGCGGCCGCCGAGGTGGGCCCGGCTGCGGCCGTCGGTGGAGACGGTGCGTACCGCGATGACGGTGCCGTCCTCGTCGGCCTGGGCCCCGGCTGCCTCGGTGACGGCCGCAGCGGCCGCACCCGATGGCCCGTCGAGGGTGAATCGACCTTCGACCACGGCGCGGGCCGCGTCGGCACGCACCCGGCTCGGGTCGGCTCGGGCGCCACTGAGCAGGTGCAGCCCGGTGACGACCATGGTCTTGCCAGCCCCCGTCTCACCGGTGAGCACGCTCAGCCCCGCGTCCAACTCGACCTCAGCCGTGGCGATCACCCCGAGGCCCTGGATGCGCAGCTCGGCCAGCACGGCTGTTCACCCTAGTCGCGGCCGGGAGACCGCTCATTCGCGTGACGGCCACGCCAACCCTGCACGGGCAGGTTGAACTTGCGCACCAGGCGGTCGGTGAACGGCGCGGAATCGAACCGGACCAGCCGCACGGGCAACGCCCCGCGGACCACCTCGACCCGCCCACCCGCGGGCACTGCGATGATGCGCCTGCTGTCGCAGCAGAGCACGGCGTCGGGGCCGGTGCCGTCGACCTCCACGGCCACCACCGAGGAGGGGCTGACGACGAGCGGGCCGGCGAACAGCGCGTGTGCGTTGCTGGGCACCACCAGCAGGGCCTCCGTATCGGGCCACATCACGGGTCCTCCCGCCGAGAACGCATACGCGGTGGACCCGGTGGGCGTGGACACCAGCACACCGTCGCAGCCGAAGCCGGACAAGGGCCGCTCGTCGACCTCGACCACCACCTCGAGGATCCCACCGCGGGTGCCCTTCTCCACGCTCACCTCGTTCAGGGCCCAGCTGCGGCCCAGCACCTCCTCCTCCACCAACACCACGGCGTCCAACGTCATCCGGTCCTCGACGCGGTAATCCATGTTCACCACCGCGTCGAGGGCAGCATCGAGGTCGTGGGGGTCGGCTTCGGCGAGGAAACCGACCCGGCCCAGGTTGATGCCCAGCACGGGAACCCGGGCTGGGCGGGCCAATTCGGCGGCCCGCAGCAGGGTGCCGTCACCCCCGAGGACGAGCACGAGTTCGGCGCCGGCGGCGGCATCCGGGCTCGCCGCGACGGGATGCGCTCCCAGTACGGTGGGTAGCGCCAGGTCGGCGGTCTCGTCCACGAGCACCCGCAGCCCGATGCCCGCCTCGGTCAGCCGGGCAGCCACCCGCTTCGCCGGCTCGGCGTTCTCCGCGCGACCGGTGTGCACCACGAGCAGCACGTCGCGCGGATGCTCCGGTGTGCCCGATGGCCTCACTGGGGTCCTTCCTCGACGGCTGCGGTGACCAACGCCCGGACCGCGGTCACGTCCTGCTTCGCGGCCGCCCCAGGATCCTGGACGAGCCACAGGAAGAATTCGACGTTGCCTGACGGCCCTGGCAGGGGGCTCGCCACCACGCCCCTCGTGACCAGCCCGAGGCCGGCCGCGGCAACCGCGACGTCGAGCACTGCCCGCGCGCGCAACGCGGGCTCGCGCACCACCCCGCCGGCCCCCACCAGGTCCTTGCCCACCTCGAACTGCGGCTTCACCATCGGGATCAGGTCGGCTCCCGGCGCAGCGCAGGCGGTGAGGGCGGGCAACACCAGGCGCAGTGAGATGAACGAGAGATCGCTCACCACCAGGTCGACGGCGCCACCCAGCGTGGTCGCGTCGATGGCGCGGGCGTTGGTGCGGTCGAGCACGTGCACCCGCTCGTCGCTGCGCAACCGCCACACCAGCTGGCCGTAGCCCACGTCCACCGCGACCACCTCGCGGGCACCTCGGTGCAGCAGCACGTCGGTGAAGCCACCCGTCGAGGCACCGGCGTCCAGGCATCGCGCACCCGCCACGCGCAGACCTGCGGGCTCGAAGGACCTCAGCGCACCCAGCAGCTTGTGCGCGCCCCGGGACGCCCACTGCTGTTCTTCGGCGCCCACGGTCACCAGTAGCGGGGTACCCGCCTCGACGGCAGTGGCAGGCTTGGTGGCCGCGGCGCCGTTGATGCGCACGCGACCCGCGCCGATCAGCTCGACAGCGTGTTCCCTCGACCGGGCGAGCCCCCGACGGACCAGCTCGGCGTCCACCCGTGCGTGTCGAGCCACCTCAGACCCTGTCGATGGTCGCGAGGGCAACAGCCAGCCGCTGGTGCAGCTCGTCCAACGCCTGCGCCATCACGGCAAGCTCCACGCCGTCGCCGCAGGTCACTAGCACGGCGTCGACCTCCGCGGTGATCGAGGCAGGGTCGAGCCGCGTGGTCGGACCTGGGGCGGGGGTCGGCGTGCTCATCGCCGGCAACGCTATCGGATGATCAGCGGCTGGCTCAGCCCGAGGAGAGCCCCCAGGAACGCAGGGCAGCCCGGGCGCCTGCTCCTGCGGCCAGCACATCGGTGAAGCCGGGGTGCCCCCACGCCGCACCGCACGCGGCCCGTAGCCCGTTCACCGGGTCCGCCCCGCTATCGTTGCAGCTCAGCACGAGGCTGCCGTCCACGACATCGGCGCTCCAGCCGGCCACCGGGCCGATCCGCGAGGCCGAGGCCGGCGCGGCAAGCGCCGAGAGATCAGCGGCAACAAGATGCGGGCGCTGGGCAGTGGGTGCGCGAAGCAGGTCGAGAGGCGTGCTGACCCCGGTGAGGACCAAGAGGCTGCGCGCCCCGAGGACGTTAGCCCCTTCGATGTCGGTGTCCAACCGGTCTCCCACGACCAGCGGGAACCGTGAGTGGCTCCGGGCCACGGCGTCGTCCAGCAGGGGGCGGGCCGGTTTACCGGCCACCAGCGGCTGCGCACCCGTCGCCGTCCGCAGCGCCGCGACCATCGACCCGTTGCCGGGAAGCAGCCCACGCTCGCTGGGTAATGTGGGGTCGACGTTCGTCGCCACCCACAGTGCACCGGCAGCGATGGCCAGCGCCGCCTCGGCGAGCAGTGGCCACGCGGTGTCGGGCGAGTGTCCCTGCACCACCGCCACCGGATCGTCCGCCGCCGCAGACACCGCGTCGAGCCCGACCCGCCGTACCTCCTCAGCCAAAGCGCGGGCACCGACGACCAGGACCCGCGCCCCCGCCGGCAACCGCTCCGCGAGCACCCTGGCCGCGGCCTGCGCACTCGTCACCACGTCCGCGGCGCCCGCGGTGAACCCCAGTTGGGTCAGCGCAGCAGCGACCTCGTGCGGCGAGCGGCTGGCGTTGTTGGTGACGAAGAGCCGTCGCGGGGAGCTGGCGCTGAGTGCGTCGACCGCCCCGGGCACCGCGTGTGAGCCCCGGTACACGGTGCCGTCGAGATCCACCAGCAACACGTCGTGCTCGTCCCGCAGGGCCGTCACGGTTCATCGTCCGCACGAGGATTACCGCCCAGCTCGTCCAACCGCTCCTCGGCGTCGGTCTCCCCGTCCAGGTCGGCCCGCGCAGCGCAGAGGAACCACCGCAGCGCGTCCTCCCTTCGTCCGGCGGCGAGCAGCGTGTCGGCGTAGGCGTAGAACAGCCGCGCTGCCGGCGTCCCGGTCCGCGCCTCGTCCAACTCGGGTGTTTGCAGCATGACCACCGCGGCGTCCACCTGGCCCAGGTCCCGGCGCGCTCCCGCCAGCACGATCCGCAACTCGGTGGCCCCGTCCGCCGTCAACGCCCTCGCCTCCGCGGAACGACCGAGTTCCAGCGCCCGCTCGGGCCTTCCGAGCGCCCGCTCACAGTCGGCCAACACGGCCACCAGACCGGGGCCCCCGGCCATCCGGCGGGCGGCTCGCAGCTCGGCGATCGCCTCAGCCCATTCCCCCGCGTGGTAGGCCGCTATTCCCACCGCCTCCCGGACCGCCGCGATGCGTCCGGCCCGGTCCCGGGCGGCCCGCGCGTGAGTGAGGGCGAGCTGCGGATCGTCGTCCACGAGCGCACCGGCCATCACGAGGTGCCGTGCCACCGCGTCCGCGTTGGCCTTGTCCAGGCTCAGCAGATCACGACGCACCTCGTTGTCCAGCGCAGCCGCCTGCACCTCTTCCGGCAGATCGGGTTCGACCGGGCGGGGGGCCAGCCGTTCCCGCGGCGGGCCCCCAAGCGCGTGGGGAGCGCGGCGCGCGTCGTTGCGCGGCCCGTCCGGTCGCCAACCCCCCCGACCGCTCCCACCCCGCGACGGCCCTCCCGCCTGCTCGCGCCGGCCGGAATCGTCACTCCGCCGCGGACGGTCGGGGTTCTGTCCCACGAGATTGTCCTTCCTTGGGCGCACGAATGGGGACCCGATGTGTCGGGTCCCCATTGGTGGTGTGGTGTTCGGCGGTGTCCTACTCTCCCACACCCTGGCGGGTGCAGTACCATCGGCGCTGGAGGGCTTAGCTTCCGGGTTCGGAATGGGACCGGGCGTTTCCCCTCCGCTATGACCACCGTAACAAGGTGA
>JAABUV010000609.1_pt1 | contig 54325 bp, 56 predicted proteins | sample 5559971 | NCBI WGS metagenome assembly JAABUV01 (sample SAMN10711881, study PRJNA513362) | rock metagenome | isolation source: Antarctica rocks | place: Antarctica: Victoria Land, Knobhead nord | collected 2015-12-19 | reverse complement strand
TGAATAGAATGTTTGATCAATAGAGATAGCTATAACTAGAATATTAAGAATACAGAAGAAATCAAAGAGAGTTTCGAGCTGTATCTATAGTAGAGCAAAACAAAGAGAGCGAAGCAGATTTGCTCGAATATCGAAAGCGCTAGAATAGAGTGTTAAGGCTAGAGATTCAACATGAGTCAAAACTTCTAGAGCTTGTTGACTAGAAAACTCTATTCAATCTCGACACACTCGTAACACAATTGTATGAGCAAAACAAGTCTCTATTCGACTCAATAGCTTCACAGATGAATGCGTTGCAAGTCAAAAAACGAAAAGTAAAATTTTTTATGCTTACGAAGGTCAAAATCGACGACGAAACGAGAGTTCATCAACGCAGAAGAAAGAATCATCAATTCAGAAAGTAATTTGACTGATAAATTAAAGAATAAACTCACATGAAAAAAACAAGTAGTCAATCGACTTTAAAACAGCACAGAAGACTGCATACTGATGCAAAAATCGAAATTAAACTCTTTTATGTTTAAAGATTGCACAGAGAGATCAGCGATGAAACTCATCTGTACATTGTTGAGAAATAAAATAGTGATGTGATATAGAAAGCTTTGAAATCAACAAAGCAAGCATGAACACATGCAATGATTAATCTAGTAAATAGATAGATCTAGAAAATAGACTAGATACAGATGACTAGATAAATAAATAGATAAATAAATATATCTCTATGTAGATGCTTTCGCCTAGAAAAGAGGTGAAAAGATGGTAAAAAGATGAAGAAGAAAACTTCGCTCAAGAAATCTTTATGAATTCTGAAGATGCAACTAAGTCATGCTCGAGAAATCTCTATCAATAGTAGTCAATATTCTCATGAACTCTGAAGATGCAACTCAATAGCTTTGCTCAAGAAATCTCTATGAATGATAGTCTATATCTTCATGAATTCTGAAGATGCAACTGAGTCATGCTCGAGAAACCTTTATCAATAGTAGCTAATGTTCTCATGAATTCTGAAGATGCAATTGAATTAATGCTGTTTCATGAGCTATCAAGAAGTGAGACTTTGTCTTACAACATTCTTTTCTCACTCATTTAATGCTTGTTTCTTGAGCATCAATGTGATTCTTTTATGATATTAGCGAGGCGAAAGCGAAGGCGAATGACAAAGATCAAAGTCACAGATGTAATTCAAGCAAAGTTACAAGAAGCGAATATGTTGAATAGTTAGTAGAACGATAGCTAAATGACGAAGTATTCAAGAACGAAGACAAGATATATGACTAGTCAGTAGATTGATAGCTAGAGAACGATATTTTCTGATGCGAAGATGAAGCTTTGAACATGACTAGCTAGTAGATTAATAGCTAGAAAGCGATAATTTCTAGAGCAAAGCTTTGAACATGACGAAAATGAATAGAGTCATCAAGATCTAACTCTAATCATTACACAATGAACGTTAGTGACTATTCTGTGTAATAATTAGAGCAAGCTTCGATCAGATGAGATAGTAATCACTAAATCGATGATAAATTGAGAGCGATGAAATATATGAAGACAACAAGATGTAAATATGATTGCATGATTTTACAAGATAGTAAATGAGTTACTCTGTCACTGATTCTTGCTGAGATGAAAGCGACGAAATGTTTAGATGATTGCATGATTTTACAAGATAGTAAATGAGCTACTCTGTCATTGAATATCTGACTGTACAGTCTTTTATTTTCTTTACAAAATTATTTTGTTTCTTACAAAATCATTTTCTTTCTTCTTTCTTATTATTTCTTATTCTTTATATATAACAAAAATGAAAATAAAATCGAGCAATGTTAGAATTCAAACACTTGATCTTTGCATTTACAGATCTGAGCTGAATCTATCAGATTCAGAAAGATAGTTTCGTTTTTGATCTTTGAAGAAATCGCTTTAAAGAACATGATGATGAGACAGAGATAAAGAGCGAAATCAAGTATGTGAGCTCAAGAAAGACGCGTTATCTTTGACTTTGCAACGTGTGTTCTTTCTTGCTGAGTCTATGAAACATGACGTATAAATTCTTCATGAATAAACACGACTTAATAAATAAGTCATGAGAAGAGCTTCAAAGCGAGTCACTAGAAAAGATTCTTGCAGATGTGTCATGAGATGAGAGAATAAAGAATGAGAAGATAAATGAATCATAAGAAGAGGTTCAAGCAAATGATCTAGACGAGAAAAAAGAGGCATTTCAAGTGAGCGTTCAACGAGAATCTCGAGCTGATGAGTAGCGAGATGAGCTACGAGATGAGTCATGAGAAAGATAGATACGCGACAAGAAACAAGATGAAGAAACAGAGAGTCTTTGCTTAAGTTTTCGACGTAAATCTCTAGCATCTTGAGCAGACAAGACAAAGATTGAGATGAAAATCGAAGAAACTGAAGAAAGAGAAGCGATTTGAATGAAGAATCGCTGCAAATTTCGAGCAGATGACGAGCGAAGAAACGAGCTTGTAGATGACAAAGTCGAGAATCTAGACAAGAATCGAGCGAAAGAAATGATAAATCTTCAAGCTGACAACTGAGCGAATTTTCTAGTATCTTGAACAGACGAAGCAGATGAGTTAAACGAAGCAGATGAAGTTAAATGAGATCATTTAGATCAAACAAGCTTTTGAGTCTGCTGTCGAGTCATTTCTCGCTTGCACATTCAATGTATTTCATTCAAATCATCATCATCATTGAGTAGCTTTGAATGCTTAGTTTCTTCTTAAGTTATCTCTTTAGCTTAAGTTTTCTTTTGAGTCTGAGCTTTCTCTTGAGCTCAAGCTTTGTTTAGATTCAGCTCTTTCTGAGCTTGAACTTCGTTCTCTTCAGCTTCAACATACATAGTCTGTATATGCTTGTATAGTTGAGTTCTCTGCTTCTTTGATTTTTTCTCTCAATCATCAAGTATGAGTCTTAATGTCTGAGCAATATGTCGATCTTTTGAATCAAACATCTGCAGCAGCTGTTTTCTAGTCTTCGAAGAAAAGAGTATCAGCTGACTCAAGCTGATCAATGCGTTCAAATTCAGCTGATTCAAGCTGTTCATTGATGCGTTCATGTTCAAACTGCTCATCAATGCGTTCATTGTTGCAAAGATGAACGTGTCACTTTCTGTTGTTTCATCACTGCTTTACTCAATATCATGAAAATGATATCTTCACGTTGAGTTTCAATGTCAAGAAATAAAGTAGTGATGTGATATAAAAAGCTTTGAAATCAACAGAGTGAGCATGAACACATGCAATGATTGATTTAGTAGATAAATAGATTTAGAAGATAGACTAAATACAGATGACTAAATAAATAAATAAATAGATAGATATGTCTTTATGTAGATGCTTTCATTTAGAAAAGAGATGAAAAGATGATAAAAAGATGAAGAAGAAAACTTCACTCAAAAAATCTTTATAAATGATAGTCAATATTCTCATGAATTCTGAAGATGCAACTAAGTCATGCTTGAGAAATCTTTATTAATAGTAGTCAATGTTCTCATGAATTCTGAAGATGCAACTCAATAGCTTTGCTTAAGAAATCTCTATGAATGATAGTTTATATCTTCATGAATTCTGAAGATGCAGCTGAGTCATACTTGAAAAATCTCTATCAATAGTAGCTAATGTCTTCATGAACTTTGAAGATGCAATTGAATCAATGCTGTTTCATGAACTATCAAGAGATGAGACTTCATCTCATGATAACATGATGCTGACTACAAGTTTACTATTTAGTTACAGTAAAGTTTAAAGATTATCAAAAGTTTGAATGATATTGAAGCGCTGCATGATGATGAAGCGTTGTGCATTGATTGCATGCAAAGTTTTCATGATTGTGCAAACTTTGATAATCTTAATGTGCATGCTACAAGCAATCTGCATGCAGATGAGAAAGTCAAATAGAATGCAAAACTACAAGAAAAATCGCTTATGAAAATCATTCAATTCAGTATCTTGTTGTTGAGATGACAAAAACTGAGACAGAACACTCTCATGTTTGATTTGTTAAAAATGATTAGCAGAAAAAACTTAAATCATGAACATTCTTTAAATCTACATGCTAACTATGTATAAATCTTGTTAAGACTGCATGTTTATTACTACAACATAAGTAACTCACAAGATTCATTAAGTTTAACATGAGCAAACTCAAGAGTCTCATTAATATCGTTCAACAGACGTTCAGACACAGACATTCTATATATGAGCAATATGTTGATGAGAAGACTTCATTAAGAGAAGAGAGACACAAGCGAGTTAGTAAAGAATGATCAAACTATGCTGTCTGATTAAAAGTGTAGCATATGAACATCTTTGCGAAACATGATTAATCTGCACAAGAAAAATCTTTATAAATAACATAAAACAAATGAGTTGCATGTCTTACAAGCAAAGTGAGTGTTTGCAAGACATGATATACAATGATGATGATTGTTGATCTTGAGAATCTCATTTCTTCACTGAGTTTTGACTCTGAAATGTCTTGATGATAGAATCAATTTCTAGTCAAAGACATTATCTATATAGCTCAAGAGAATAGTAGTGCATGTCAATATGATTAAAGAAGAAATCAATTGTGATATGCATGTGTATTGCTGACAAAACGTTTGCAACTCATGCTTAAGAAGTAAATTGTTGAAATTTGAGCAGTGAAAGATTTCACTCATCTTGAACTGTGAATCTGCTGCGAGAAAAAAGACTATTTCTCACTAAGAGAGAAATCAGCATAGAGATTGTGTCTTATGTATGTTGCATGCAACGTATGCAACATATTTTTAATAGACAAACACAAGCGATTGTGAAATTCAAAGAAATGAAAAAGCGAAAAGCAATGAAAAGTTCGCAAAAAGAAGCTAGCATCGAAGTTAGTACTAGCAAGTGCTACGATGTCATCTTTAAAAAGATGCAAATAAAGAGATTGCATGAAAGAATTGAATTTGCAGTCAATCAGCTAAGACAAGCAATATCAGAACAGAAAGAAACTATAAATCATAGCTTAATCTACATTCAAAGAGCATGCAACAAAAGCATAGAAAACTTAATTTAGAAGCAAATTGATTGACTTCAAAGTTAAACAAACAACAAACTAAAGATCATTCTACAATTGATTCAATAAAATGCTGAAAACATTAAAAAGAAAATCAACGCAAAGCAAATGACAGAGAATTCACAAATCTTGCAAAAGACGCAGGTTTCGCAAACGTCACAAGTCATGCAAAATTCGCAAAAACCAACGCAGAAGCTCACATATATGCAAAAAGCAGCTCAAGTTACAAGCGTAAATGCAAATGCAGACACAAATGCAAATGCAAATGCAAAGACAAATGCAGACGAATGAAATCTGATTATCAAGAAAATTCTCGCCAAAATCACAAGAAATATCATATCACGAAAGAAGACTCATTGTCAATTTCAAAAATAAGAACTGAATTTTAAAGATGATAAAAATGCGAGATTCGATGAATAACACATTGAAAAAGGCGAAAATTGATCTAATAGTTGTCATGATAGTCAAAATGCAAAAGAAAAACAACATTGTTCTGACAGTCTTGAAAAAATACATTGCAGATGTCTTACTAGCGAAAAAGCTTATTCGTTGCTCATCATAGAGATCGCGATCGAAGTGATGATAAATTAACTAATGAACGTAAGCATGCTGAACTCATATCAAGAATGTGTATGCAAGCTATTTGAAAAGAACTGTTGCATCATACAGTGCTTCAGATGTCACGAATTTAATCACATGATTAAAATCTGCAGAAAGAATCAGCGCTGTGAAAAATGCGCAGACAAGCATCACATAAAAAAGTGTGTGATGTCTTTGAATAAAAGACGTTGCATCAACTGCAATGAAAATCACGAACTTTGAAGACACATCTGTCTCAAGTGATAACAGCAGATGAAACAAGTGTTTGAAATTTATAGAAACAGATCATTCAGATACTTTGAAACATTTAAATACAATTGCACACTCTTCTTGCTGTTTCTGAACTCTTTAAATTCAATGAACTCTTTAGATTCAATGAATTCTTTTGATTCAACAAATTTCTCAAGCTCAGCAACAGTCATGCTGAAAACATGCAGTTGAATCGTTGATGAATCAGCTTGACAGATAGTAAAAATCAAGAAGAGATGAGTTGATCTTTTCTCTTGTGTAAGTAGTGACTCAGACGAGACAATATTGAAGCAGATTCAGAAATGTTCAATCAGAAAGTAAGAAAGATCATTGATGATCAAAAGCATACAAAGAGTCTTCTCATCACAAAGTCAACAACAGTTATGAATAACTCTATGATAAAACAGTCTTTTCTACAAATTCTACAGTACAACATCAGAAAATCATTAAAAATTCAAGAATTGTTTCTAATTAACAAAAAAGTTTGCGAATTCAACATAGTAGCTATACAGAAGTAAGATCACAACAATAATAACTTGCAGTCATTTAGTTCAGCACACAACTTCTTTCATCTAGTGAAAAACTCGTCATCTCAATCAAGAACATGCATATACATTAACAAATGTTTAAAACTCAATTAATGAATAGTAGAAATAGTTGAGTCAGACATTTGCTTAATCAGAATATTAACTCGCAACACAGATGACAAAACGCAAATACTAAGACTTTTAAACATTTACAATTCATGCTCATTGTTTACTACATTTACAGAGAGATTTTCAATCATTTCTCGTTTGAATGAACTACTCAAGAATGATTGCAAACAACTGATCATAGAAGATTTCAATCTACATTATTCTCATTGAGAAAAGCGAAGATGCTTCACTCATCATGCAACGACTGATACTCTACTAAACATCATTACAAATACAAGACTGAAATTATTACTGAAATCAGACACTATTACTTGCGAAGCTCACAATCAATTTACGATGATTAATCTAGTCTTTAGCAGCGAGAAAATACAGTTCATAATACGTAAGTGCAAGATACGAATCAATCTGCATCAAAGATTGAATCATCTTTCGATTGTTACAGAGCTATGTTTACAAACAATCTCAGTGCAATTCTTAATTCAACAACTTTAAAAGAAAATAAATACAGAAGCATTGAGTGCTTATTTGCGAATATATTTATCTTTGAAACACTCTCTAGATAACAAGACTATGATGAATGACAGAGTGTGCAAGATTATCAGAGTGTTACAAAAGATTATCAAGAAATTTATCTTCATGACAAAGTCATCAAATTGAGTAAGAGACTTTTGAAATCAAAGCTGCTTCGAAGTAGTAATGAAATCAAGATAACTGCAAATCATATGAAAAATGCAAGATACATTAGAAGCATGAAATGAATATCTGAAGCACAATGATCATAAAAACAAGATCATTCAACAAATAAAATGTGCACACTTCAGAACATAAATGCATGAGCTGAGCAAAGCATTTAAATCAATATGACGCTTTGCAAAATGAGCTAGAATCGAAAGTCAGCTATCTAAAAAGCTTTCTCAGTTTTTGTCACTGAAGTGAAGCAACATCAATCATATGATAACGACGTTCAAGAAAAAAAATCAAGATACTGCGAAAAAAGTTCTTTCTCTCATCTTCTCAAGCGAATGTCAACGACATCGCAGAATCATTCATATCTCTGACAGTCTCATTCAATTCACGCATTACAGAAGATGAAGTGAAGCAGACAATCAAATGAGTAAAAGCAGACAAAGCATTGAGCGCTTCAAATATTTCAAACAGAGTGCTTCAAGCGAGTCTTGCAGAACTAATCTCAGTACTGACAAGTTTATTCAACGCATGTATAATACACAAGTATCATTCGAAGCAGTTCAAAAAGACTCAGACAATAGTACTATGCAAATCAAAGAAAAGTGACTATATTGATTCAAAGATGTATTGACTCATTGCTTTGCTTAATATCATGAGCAAAGCGCTGAAGTCAATCATGATCAAAAGACTGAGTGACATAGTTGAAACTCATTGCATGCTATCAAATGCTTAAATGAAAGTGAGATGCAAGCAATTCATAATCTCAACGTTAAATTTATTAATAAATCAAGTTCACACAATGTGAAACTGTGAAATCAAATATGTAATCTTCATGCTAAGCTTAAATGTCATCAAAGCATTTAATTAAGTCTCACACATCAGACTTCTGCATACGCTGAAAATGAAAAGAATGTTAAGCTACATAATTGAATGAACACGCAGCTTTCTAAAAAATCGAGAGACGTTGCTAATATTCAATGAACAAATGAGTGACATACGTAAGATAAATGCAGACATATTGCAAAGATCTTTCATTTTATCGATTCTCTTTCTATTCTTCAACGCAAGTTTAATTGAAAAATGCAAAGCATTGAGAATTAAAATCAAAGTGCTTAACTTCATAAATGATATTAACATTCTAGTCTACAACAGATTTATTGAAGAAATTTGCAAAACACTGAGCAAAGCATACAATGTCTGTGCAAAATGAACTTGCACTCATGATGCAACGTTTGCATCAGAAAAGTACAAGCTTACACATTTCATTAGAAAATCAAAAAGATTTGACATGATGACTAGCATATAAATAGAAAGCTCAGTTATCAAATTGAAATCAGACGTATGAATTTTAAAAATGCAACTGAACATGAAACTGCAATGAAACGCGCATCTTTGACAAATAGAGATGAATCACATCATAAAAATGCTGACACTTAGTTGTTTTGAAGTCTTTACATAAGAAGCTATCTTCACAAAAGCGAGACAAGTATACTTAGCAGTAGTGAGATCAGAAATTGCATTCAAAGCATCAGTTTAACATCAGCGTGATAAGAAAGAAGAACTGTCGAACAAAGAATGCAGATTAGAAACACTTCAGAATCAGACTCTGCATCACGTAGTAAAAGCATTCAAAAGAGTAAACATTGAAACTTTAAAGACAGAAACATACATGAGTTCGCTACATGTTTATCTGAACATGTTACAGAACAAGATCACGCTACACAGTTGAGTTGATAATTGAATGCAGAAGATCAGATAAGCATGTGAACTAATACATGCTCATTTGACGAGAGTTAATCACATCATTTCTCGCTCATTTATTATTAAGAAAATAGTACTTCTGAATGTCTTCATTCAAGAAGATGCGAAGATACAGTCAAGATGCAAACGATGCACTTTCTTCTTCACAATGATTTCAACAAGCGATAGCATCGCAATAACGCAGTATCACAAAGATTAATGAAATCAATGATGAGAAAAGTACAGAGAACGCGTTGCAAACATTAAAGCAATCTCAGCACAAAGATTGCATCTGAGCAATAGAATGATAAAGATGCATAACAATCTTCAGAAAGCAGAAAGCACTCTTGCAATGCATATCAGAATTGAACGCATAAATCTGAACATTTATCTGCACTTTAGAAATGTTTCAGGCATGAATAGCTTGCGATGTGACTGCGAATGAAGTCATCAGACGACAAAGCATGTACTCATGCATTGCTCAAACTGATTGCATCTGCGATCAAGAATGCTACAAGATGCTGACTTCTTAAACTATTGAATAATCATCATCATCACGAAAAGTCTCAAAGCAATAGCGAAAATGATGATGAAAACGAAGCTCTTGAAGCAATTTAAAGTGACTAGAACATTCATTCTTTAACATGCAATCAACGCGAACAAATTTAATACATAGTCTCAAAACTCACTGTTTCAACTGCGTGAAGCAATCATGTAGACTGCAAGTGATTTTCTATTTCCGAGAATTTTGTTCACTTGATACAAATAGCATAGAATCTCTCATGAGTTGACTTAATTAATGTCACAAAAGTGTATGAATTTATTATTATTATTATTATTATTATTATAATGTCTGTATTTTTGAACTAAGCTTTTTTCTTAAACTTTATCTGCTTTGCTCTATAATGTCTGCAGTTCAGCAGTAAATGCTTCAATGTTTGTCTTACATTGCATATTTTATAGCATTTATTCAAATTATTTTCTGATAATCGATGCAAATAGTTCTTGAAATAATCATGTTTTATTTTCAGCTGAATAAAGATTGAAAACATTAGTTTATCAATTGTCAGAATTCAGATTTATAAAAGTCAAAGTTCTTCAAAGAATAAAGAATAAACATGAAAACTATTCTTCAACACTATCATTGAACTTTCAGATGAGAATCTGAGTTTATGAGAATCAAGACACTGAATTTACAAGAAACTTTACTGTCAATTCTCAGAAACATTGAATCTATGAGAATTTTTATCATTGATTCTCAGAAACTCTGAATCTACAAGAATTTAAGTCACATACAAATTTCGATGTTTCATTGATGATAAAAATTCAAGTCACATATGATCTTCAAAAGACTTTGCATAAATTGCATGTAATCTTGCTGATTTTATTGACGATGCTTGAACTTAGTTTTCTAAGTATATAAAGAAAAGTTCACTTTTGTATTTCATAGTTTAGTGTTAACTTTTTATATGAATAAATATTACTAAGCTACTATCAAATTTGATTGTATTATTTATGCGCATATTCTTTAGTGTGACTGCGCGTTTCTCAAGCTACTCACATTGATTTTTCTCAGCTCTTTTAATGATTTATAACTTAAATTCACATTCAATATGTGCTTTTGATACTGATTTTTCTTCTTAATGCTGCTTTTTCAGACATTTAACCATTGTAATTTCATCTTTTTGCAAATTTGCTTTTTGACAAAGCTTATGATGATTGCTTTCATGTTGTCTGTAACTGATAATTCTTGAGCAATGCTTTTAATCAATCGATCTGCTTTTTCATTCTCAATAATGCTTTTGCAACTTAATATTCATTGTATGCGAATTTGACACTGATTCTGACGTAATTTCATGATGAATTGACACATAAAGATTAAATCAGAGACTAAAGTCAGAAATTAAGTTGAAGATCAGATCTGAGTTAGCTCTGAAACTTTATGACTTTGTCAAGACATTGTTTAAACTACGTCATATCTTCAACTTAATATGTCATGAGTTATGTCATGCTTAACTTGACAATGCTTGACAAACTTTCTATAGTCAATTAATTCTCTTGAGTTATTGAAAGCTTTTTAATAATTAACTCTATTATAATATATATTCATTCTGTGTTTGCTTAGAATATTACATTGTTATATCATTGTTATAAATCTTATTTATTCATTTAGTAAATCTGATCATCACAGTTTTAATTATTTCAAACTCTTTTTAGAAGTGATGATTTGATATTCAAGCATGACAACAGCAACGCAATCACAACAAAGTTAAAATGATGATATTTCAATCTTATAAAACATCATATCAGAAAATAAACGTTGCATAACAAAATCAGAAAGTGAAAAAGCAGAAGATGAACTCTTTCTTAATATTGATGAACAACTGACATGAGCAATGCTTCAACATAATAAATTATGAAAGAAACAAAAGTTAACAACTATTCAATCAGAGATTGAGACTTTGCAAGTCATTGAAACAATGAAGAGAAATTATTGAGCTTTTACTTGAATTCTCACGAGAAATTTGAATGATTTACGCATTGTTTTTATAATGTCAATGATGATGAAATGAAATCATCACAAGATCATTTTACAAAAGTGAAGACTTTCAATGTTTTTAAAGAAGTATCATGATAAAATCATAAGAAAACATAGAGAGTGAATTTGCAACGTTGAAATCTCATTTTGAAATATCTTTTAACATTTTGAAAAAAATAAGAAAAAGATTTTGTACTGCATGATTTATCTGAAGAATGAATCAAAGAAACTTTGATTCAATTATGAAGAAAGTATGTTTGCAATTCAGCAAATGTAATTTGATTTTATTAACTTTCTTCTGAATTTAATTAAAGACTTGATGAATTGAGATATAAACATGACTCAGCAATATGTAAATGCATCGCAACGTTCAAATCAAATGATATGAATGTTTGCAACTCATTTAAGCACTTTAAAACATCAACTTTCGTTGTATAATGATGAGCATAAGTGAACTCATTTATTCATTAAGTTAAGATCTGAGCTGCGCATGATCATTACTAATGTGCAGTTGATTTTTATCACATGAGATGCATTAATCAATCTCGTCACTTGATTAAAAACAAATCTGCGAAAAGAACACGTCTTGTTGTTGAAATAATCTTGAGATGAGAACTTGCATGATTGAGATAGAATTAACAAGAAGACTCATTCAAAGCAAAAGAAATCTCATTAATCAACTAAATTCAATTCTTCATCAAAGATGAATTCACATGCTTCATCATGTTATAGCAAGAATTTGTTCAACATAACGTGCTATATATGCAATCAAAAAATCATTACTTTACTGATTATAAAGATGAAAAAATCAAGAATAGATCAAAAGAATCTAATGTAAATTGAGTATTCATTGATTTAATGTTACATATGAGTCATTTTAAGATTTTGAAAAAAGACAAGTTCTTAATAAATGCTTTAAATCATTGAGAAAAAAACAAGAAATTCTCTTTATAAAGATTCTTATATATAAAAAGCATGTAATTCAGAGAGATCAGAAGACAGAAATAAAGATTTACATGAATATCAATGTTGAAATGAATGTGATTAGTCAATGTTTTATCATCAAGCAAGATATATTATTATTGAACGTTGATCTTTCAAAATTCATCTGAATGAACAATCAGAATGTTTATTATTATGACGTTTATAAGATGTGTTATCAACTGAGAGATAGCTGAAACATAAAGAAAAAAGATATAAGTATCTTTTATGCTATTGATAAGAAAGAATCTTTTCTGATTCTGAGTATATTAAATATGCAATTCAAGCATATTTGAATAAACATGATCATAAAAACATGATGTTTCAACGTAAATGAGTACACATTTGAGTTGTTTTTCGCACAAGCATTTGCGAAAGCTCTACAAGATGAGTTTACTATGTATGCTCTTGTCATAATCAACGTTGTTGAAGAGTTAATTGTTGAACATCAAGTGAAAGTAATGAATAATGTAATAAATCATATCACAAACGTGCTTGAAACACAGACTTTATTCATTGAATTGAAAGAGTATGAAAATGTATTCTTGATAAAAAGTGCAAACAAACTGTCTTTGCATAAAGATCATAATCATGCAATTGAAATCACTGCAAAGTCATTGTATGAATCATTGTATAATTTGTCAAACACAGAGTTAGTAACTTTGAGACAGTATTTAAACAATGTTTTAGTGAAAGAATGAATTAAGCACTTCATCAGCTTAACTGATGCATCTATTTTATTCATTCTTAAAAAGAACAATAGTCTTCATTTATGCATGAACTATTAAGATCTGAATAAGATCACTGTCAAAAATTGTCATTCACTATCTTTAATTAGTAAAACTCTAGACAGACTCAATAAAGTCAAGCAGTTCACTAAGTTAAATCTAAAGAATGTTTATCATCATTTCAGAATTTAACGTGAAAATGAGTGAAAGATGACATTTCATATTCATTACAATTACTTCAAATATATAATCATGTTGTTTAATTTAATCAATGTATCTGTCATTTTTCAAACTTATATTAATAAGATCTTGACAGAACTTTTAAATAACTTTTGTATTATTTATCTGAATGACATTCTAATCTTCTTTGTAGAGAAGATTGATCATATAAATCACATGAAACAGATTCTTGAAAAATTAAGAAAGTTCAAGCTATATGCTAGTTTAAAGAAGTGTGAATTCTTCATCATTAAAGTAAACTTTCTAAAATTTGTTATATTCACAAAGAACATTTTGATGAGCTCAAGTAAAGTAAACGTCATCAAAACGTGACTTAAATTGAAGATGTATCAAGAAATACAAGTTTTTCTGAGATTCATCAATTTCTATTGACGTTTTATACATCACTACTTTCAGATAGCAGAATCTTTAACAGAACTGCTGAGAAATAGTGTAAAAGATGTAAAAATGAACTCATTCATATGATTGATCGAAGTGAAACAAGCTTTTAATCAGCTTCGCGACGTCTTTATGAGAATGTCTATACTAAGACACTTTGACTCAGAGCAACATATATACATCAAGATTAACATGTTCAATTATGCAGTTATGAATATTTTATCTCAGTCAGATGACGAAGATCAATGACATTTGATTGCATTCTGATCTCAAATAATGATAAATGTTGAAAGAAACTATGAAACACATTATCAGAAGCTTCTAGTCATAATAGCGATGTTTAAACACTGATGACATTATGTGAAAAACAGTTATCATACTGTCAAAGTTCTGACTAATCATAATAATTTGAAGAGTTTTATGAATGTTTGAAAGTTAAATGAAAGACAAGTCAGATGAGTCATAAGATTGTTGATCTGCAACTTTGAAATAGCACATAAATCAGAAAAGACAAACTTAATCATTGCATCATTGAGATGATTTGATTATAAGAATGAGAATATTTCTGTGAATTATTTGCTGCTTACTCTGCAGCGAAAGCTGACTAGAATAAAAAGCTTAAATAGTTTTATATTCATAACAATCAGAGAACTATACTGTATACAAGTGATTAATGATGTTGAGAAGACATTCATTCACAGTATAAGTTTTTTTTTCTCTTCATTAAGTGCATACAGTTTATGACTATGATATTGTTTAAACGCTGTGTGTATTCTTAGACTGATCGCGTCAAGTCGAGTCATCGAGATCGAGTCGAGTTTTCAACTTGTTAAGACTCGATTTAAGTCAGAATTCTTGACTCAAGTATTTAAGTTGAGTTGAGATGTTCAACTTAAGTAATTGAGTTGAATTAAAGAGTTGAAATCGAGTATTGATTTGAAATTCTCGACTCGACTCGTCAAGACATGAAGATAAATAGATAGATATTTTATTATGACTTTCTATTATGACTTTCTACCATGACTTTCTATCAAATAGCCTTCATGTTTTTCTATCATAGCTTTTCTTCATGACTTTTCTTTATGACTCTCTATCAAACAGTCTTCATAGTTTCTTGTCATGACTCTCTATCATAGCTTTCTATCATAGTTCTCTATCATAGCTCTCTATCATAGTTCTCTATCAAAGCTTTCTATCAAATGATCTTCATGTTTCTCTTCATGTTTCTCTTTATATTTCTCTTTATGACTTTCTACCAAAAAGATAATGCAAAAAGGTAATGCAAAGACGAAAAATCGGAAAAATTTCTATATTTAACTCTCTTGACATCATATTTGATTGCTTAACGAGTTGAGTCAAGAACTTGAATTGAACTCTGACTTAAAGTCAATATCAAGTCAAGTCAGAAGGTTTGACTCAAGTATTCAAGTTGAGTCAGAAGATTCAACTCAAGTAATTGAGTTGAGTCAGAATGTAAATATGAAAACTTGACTTAACGATCAGTTTATATATTCTAAATTACATGTAATTTAGTCATAATCGCTGCTGTGTATCTTTTCATTGATCAATCACATCGATAGTTTGCGCATATGAGCATGTGAACTGTTTATATAATCAAGTGATCACATAAACAACTTAAAACTGTGAAAGCTAATCACTTTAACATAAACTTTCAACTTGTCTGTATGATTATTAAGCTAAGTTGACTAAATGAGCTTTGATTTATGTAAATGAAAGCTGATTACTTCAACGTGAGCTTTCAAGTTTGCTGTATAATCACTCAGCTGAATGAACTAAATGAGTTTTAATCTGTGTATTTGTGACGTATGTAAATTGATCAATTTACTGCGTTGCACAGATGTGTATGTGCGCGAAAGCTGAGTCATGCCTTTGCAATGTATATGTGTGTGATGTATATGAATTGCAGCACATGTGCAAAGACGTTGCTGTTGTTCTGTGTATATGAGCAAAGACTGTGTCATGTCTTTGCAGTGTATGTATTTGCGATGCATGTAAGTCAATCAGAAAATCAATAAATCAATCAATTTACTGCGTCACATCAATGTGTATATGCGCAAAAGCTGAATTGTGTCTTCGTAATGTGTATGTATGTGATGTATATGAGTTGCAACATATGCACAAAGACGTTGCTGTCGTTCTGTATATATAAGTAAAGACTGTGTCATGTTTTTGCAATGTATGTGATTGCGATGCATGTAAATTGATTCAATAAAGCAAAAAATCGATCGATTTACTACATCATGCAAATGTGTAGATGTGCAAAAGCTGAGTTATGTCTTTGCAATGTATGTATATGTGATGTATATGAGTTGCAACGCATGCGCAAAGACGTTGCTGTTGTTCTGTGTATATGAGCAAAGACTGTGTTGTGTCTTTGCAATGTATGTATCTGCGATGCATGTAAGTCGATCAGAAAATTCATAAATTAATCAATTTACTGTGTCACATTAATGTGTATATATGCAAAGATTGAATCATGTCTTTGCAATGTATATGTATGTGATGTATATGAGTTGCAGCATGTACGCAAAAACGTTGCTGTCTTTCTGTGTATATGAGCAAAGACTGTGTTGTATCTTCGCAGTGTATATATTTGTGACACATGTAAGTCAATCAGAAAATCAATAAATTGATCAATTTACTATGTTACATTGATGTGTATATGCGCAAAAGCTGAGTCGTGCCTTCGCAGTGTATATATGTGTGATGTATATGAGTTGCAGCATATGCGCAAAGACGTTGCTATTATTCTGTGTATATGAGCAAAGACTGTGTCGTGTTTTCACAATGTATGTATTTGCAATGCATGTAAACAGCGCTGTTACTACTCTGTTGATGTTAATGAGATTGTTCAGCTCTTCTGACAAGCATAGCTTGCAGAAAATTCATAGTCAGCATCTTGTACAGATAAATCTCGTTGTTGACTCACAGTATAAGTATGAACAAATATTCAGCAGAACATGTCGAGAGCAGACTGCAAGATAAAACTCATTGATGAACATGAATAATTAACGATGTTAAAAAAACGTTCATTCACAATGTTAATGAAAACATGAGTATGTGTTCAGCAATGCATGTTAAAAGTATGCTGCTGAAAGTCATGATTTTAGCAGTGCAAGAAATGCATCTAAATGAAGTACATTTCTTAAAAGATAAAATTTCTCAATTTGAATCAACAACTTTAAAGAGCACAGATGTTAAAATGTTAACTCATAAAGATTGCAACATAGTTGAGAAACAGCTTAATTCTGTTGCTGAAACTGTTGATTGCAAACAACTTATTTCATGTGCAATTGTCAGAGTATTGACAATTCATGAAATAACATACAACTTCAATAGTAAATTCATAGTTGAGCAGATCAACGATGAAACTCATTTGTACATGATGCTGACTACAAATCTACTGTTTAGCTACAGTAAAGTCTAAAGATTATCAAAAGTTTAAATGACATTAAGATGCTGCATAATGATGAAGTGTTGTGCATTGATCATGTGCAGAGTTTTCGCGATCATGCAGACTTTGATAATCTCAATGTGCATGCTACAAGTAATCTGCATGCAAATGAGAAAGTCAAATAAAATGCAGAACTACGAGAGAAATCGCTTATGAAAATCATTCAATTCAGTATCTTGTCATTACAATGACAAGAACTGAGACAAAACATTCTTGTGTTTGATTTGTTAAGAGTGATTAGCAGAAAGAACTCAAATCATGAACATTCTTTAAATTTACATGTTAACTATGTATAAATCTTGTTAAAACTGCATGTTTATTACTATGATATAAGCAACTCACAAGACTTGTTAAGTTCAACACAAGCAAACTTAAAAGTTTCATTAATATCATTTAACAAATGTTCAGACACAGACATTTTATACATGAGTAATATGCTGACAAGAAAACTTTGTTAAGAAAAGAGAAATATAAGTGAGTTAGTAAAGAATGATTGAACTACGCTGTCTGATTAAAAGTATAGCATATGAACATTTTTGCAAAACATGATTGATCTGCATGAGAAAAATCTTTACAAATAACATGAAACAGATGAATTGCACATCTTACAAGCGAAGTGAGCATCTGCAAGATGTGATATACAATGATGATGACTGTTGATCTTAAGAATCTTACTTCTTCACTGAGTTTTGACTCTTGAATATTTTGATGATAGAATTAATCTCTAGTCAAAGACATCATTTGTATAACTCAAGAAAACAGTAATGCATGTTGATATGATTAAAGAAGAAATCGACTGCAATATGCATGTGTATCGTTGACAAAACATCTGCAACTCATGCTTAAGAAGTAAACTGTCGAAATTTGAGCAGTGAAAGATTTCACTCGTCTTGAACTGTAAATCTGCTGCAAGAGAAAAGACTATTTCTTGCTAAGAAGAAAATCAGCATAAAGATTGTGTTTTATGTATGTTACATGCAACGTATGCAACATATTTTTGATAAACAATCATGCAATCACATGATTTTTAAATGTTGCAACTGTCAAAATGCACACTTCACAAATAATGTAATGTGCAAAACATATCAGACAGCTCAGTCTATTAGCTCACAAAAAGATCATCTAGTCACGAAATTGTAATAAGTATTGCATTCAAAATGTCACAAAACAACGCAAATGATGAAAGCTTTGCAAACATGTTAAATATTCAAATTCTACAGCACAATTGTGCAAGATCAACGCAAATTATGCATGCATGCATGAAATTTGCGAAAAACAAGACAGATATTGTTATACTACAAGAATCATGAATGAGAGATGAAAATATAACAATTTCACATTCATTGTTTATCTGCATCAAATCAAATGTTCAGAATACTCATGTCAGAGTACTGATATTTGTTGCGAAAAACGCAAAGAAATTTACATGCACATCAAGATCAGACATAGTCAATAGCAAAGACATGCAAGCGATATTAATAATGAACAATAAAATTCAGAAAGAAATTTTATTGTTCAATATTTACAACGAAAAGTCACAGAATGCAGATGATGAGCAATCATACATGATTGAGCGAGAATTAGCAAAAGTTATGCTAAATTCTGAGCAAAAAGTTATTATCATTGAAGACTTTAATGCACATCATAGCTGATGAAACGCAAAAATTTCAAACTCTATTAGAATGAAAGCGTTAATAAATTGAGTAAATTTACATAAGTGCAATCTGATTAACACTTCTGATATAAATACATATCACAGCTATTCAAGTCAATCAAGCTTAATATATTGAATATTGAACAAAGTGCAAAAAACTTTGAATTCAATACAAAAGATTGAAATATCTCACTTTAAGAAATCATGAGATCAAGAAATTGAATATCTGATGAAATTGCAAATTGAAATTGCAAAAAGTGAAACTTGCGAAACGATCAATATGCACTATAAAGAATTAGAAAGAATTATCAAAAAGATGAAGAACATAATGATATATATTGACGCATTGCAAATTCAAAAAAAGAAAGCAAAGATCAAAACAGAAATTGAAATGATAGTGATATTCACGCATGAGCTCATCAGATGCAGCAAAGCAACAAGTGTTTCAGACAAAATTATCATAACAAAAGCGAAACTGTAAGCTATTAGTGATGCAATTGCAATGTGCAGCGAAAAAGCACTCATAAACAGCGAAATTTGAGTGTACATGAATAGTCAAATGACTTTGCAAAGACTAAATGCAAAGAGCAACATCAATGCGAAGTTATTCAATGATATACGACAAAACTTGATCAATTTACGTCAGAAACAATGTCAAATTTACATACAGTGAATATTGAGTTGCAAAAGCATTATTGAAAACGAAAAGATAAATTAATTGATCAAAAGTGCTGCTCAAGAATTATCAGTTATCAACAACATGAAAGCAATCATCATAAGCTTTGTCAAAAAGCAAATTTGCAAAGAGATGAAATTACAATGATTAAATGTCTGAAAAAGCAGCATCAAGAAGAAAAATCAGTATTGAAAACACATATCAAACGTGAATCTAAGTCAGAAATCACTAAAAGAGCTTAGAAAAATAAATAAACTAACGTTTTCAATCTTTATTCAGTTGAAAATGAAACATGATTATTTCAAGAGCTATTTGCATCGATTATCAGAAAATAATTCAAACAAATACTATGAAATATGCAATGCAAGTCAAACGTCAAAGCATTTACTACTAAATTGCAAGCATTATAAATCAGAGCAGATAAAGCTTAAGAAAAAGACTCAGCTCAAAAACACAAACATCATATTGACGTTGTTCATCATCAAAATCGAAAGAATTGTAACACTAAAGTATTTGAAAAAGAATAGTCTGAAGAGAAAGATTTAACGCAGTTCATTTTCAATATCTGACGTCAGAAGTGACTCATCAACATCTGCATCTACACAGAGATCGAGTGAAGTCTCACAGCGCATTACTGACGCAGTTATGAATTGAAAAGATTGACTTTAATAAATTTCTACATGAGAGACGTGTACTTGATGTCACAACGACGACGTGCAAGTGCAACAATGATCAAATGTCGATCAAACATGTTCTGTTAACATGTTTCAGATGAAAGACAGAAAGAAGATCAATGCAATGAAAGAAAAACATCACGAACTTGAAAATGCTCTTAGAAATCGCGAGCGCGATGACAGCGATGATTCAAATGATGCTCTCAACGATCATACTGAGTCAGTTTCAAGCTGTGACATCATCAAAGAGTCAGATGAAAGAAGGGAAAAATGAAGAAGAAACAAGCTCATAAAGTTCTCGCATTGAAAACACTTACAGTATAGAGCGCAGAAAAAAGTGATTTTATAAACGAAAAGAGCGCTGCGTTAAAGTAACGTTCGCTACATTATATAAAATCTTGCATAGACTCACAATGAGTGTTGAATCAAGTAAGAAATAAAAAAATAAAATAAAAAGTATTTGAAAAACATTTAAATTGCAACGAGAAAATAACTATTAGAAATAAAAGAGTAGAATGCAAAAAGTGCGAAGAAATGAAGAAAAATGAAAGTATGATTACAAGAGTTTAAGCAAGAGTGCTTGTATATGCAAACTATCAATGTGATTGATTAATAAAAAGATATAAAGCAGTGACTTTGATCAGATTACATGTAACTTAGCATACATACAATGTTTAGACAGTGTCATAGTCATAAACTGCATGCATTTAATGAAGAAATAAAAAAACAAAAAAAAACAGATGTATTAAGAAGTGCAATGACAGACTTATTTCTAGCAGCTTATTGCAATAGCTCTGAATTCAATCTGAATTCAGTCAGACTTGTTTTTAACAACTTTTTTTAAACTAACATCAGAAGTAAAGTTATGCATCACGACTTTGTCATGTGTGACAGTATATAAATAGAGCAGTCTGTGACTTCTCTTCATAATCTAGATAGATTTCATCAGATGTGATACTGTTTGCTTTACTCTTTCAATAAATTATGAGTTTGATTAGCAAGAAGCTTTCAACATAATTAAATCAAAACACTTTAAGCATTTGATGCTCAGCAACTTAATATGAGATCTATTCAAATGAGCAATTAATGATCACTTACTATGCATCTTACAAGAAGACAAATAAGTACATTAACTTAAAGAAGTTCAGTGAAATTCAACAGCTTACTACGCATCTTACAAAAAGATAAATAAGCGTTCACATCAAGTTAACAGTTTACTACAAGTTCTCAAAAGAATGAATAAATAAACATATTCAATTGCATTAAAGAATGCATAAACTTTCATCATCATTGATGAGATTAAATTCTTTTCACTTCACTCATCAATTTATCTAATATCTTTATTTTTTTTCTTTAATTCTAACAACAAGCTGAGTTTACATTGCACATCATGAACTTTGATGACTTTTTTATCAAACAATGATCTGTTTTCATTCTTACTTGCAAGAACTGCAATCAATGATTTTCTTTTATGAAAAGATGACTCATTAAGAAAGACTTGTAATTCATTATTAAAGACAAGTTTGACTTGAACATACTTAACAGCATCATCAGCATTATTAATGAAATTCAATCTTTCAACTTTGAAAGTTAAAAGATTAACATGAAAGCTCATTACTGACTGATCATTTGCATCATCATTGATGATCAAGAACATACTGCAGACAAAACATCAGCAAAAAAGATTTAAGATGTTCTGAGTTATAAATACAAAAAGAAGTTACAAATCACTGAAAGACAATATCTGATGAATTTCATTGACTACAGAATGTTGATGAATATTTTCATTGAAAAAACATGAACACATCTCATCAAATTGACTTAAAAGATCGTTGCAATACAGAAAGACATGAACAATTTATTCAAGTCAGAACATTGCTTTCAAGTCTTACTTCAATTACTGTCAGATGAATATACAGTCATTTGAGATATTATTGATGCACAGAATAAGTCAAACATCAAGAAGAGATTTTAAAAGTTACAAAAGAAGAAAGTACAATTAAAGATAACAAAGACTGCGCTATGAATTAAGCGAAAGAATAAACGCAAGCGCACTGATCATGAGCAGAACAAATGTAAAATCAGTCATCGTTGCAAAAGTCTTTCAGACTTCAACAATGATCAATTGCATCATCATCAGTTGCAATGATTTTTAAAATGTTTTCTCTGTAAAGATAAACATCATTTAATTGATTGCTCTCATCTGTTTGCAGCTTAAAAGCTTGTGAAGAAATGCAAAGACAAAGACAAAATAAAGCACAAGAATGTTGATGATTTTCAAATTCTCACTGAGCTTTTAAAAAGTAAGCACAAGAAACACAGAATTTACAATATAAAAAGCAATGATTCTGAAATCTTTGATAACAATAAGAAAGATGAGAACAAGAAAAGCGAGAATATTGCAACTTTGTTAAAAAACATTGTCAGTAAGATTTTTGAATTCAACTGAGTTGCAGATTCTGATGTTTTCTCATACATGATTGATCAACTTCAACTTTTTAGTGATTTTTTAGTTTGCATTAAAAGATGCATCATCAAAGTTGAAGAAAAAAAATTGTATATTAATCACTGTGACACAGCAGTCATATGAAATCATCATAAAAACTCAGTCAAGCTATCTTCTGTTTTTCATGTTTTTAAGCTTAAGATGAATTTTTTTTTTAAAAGAAGAATGTGTAAGAAAGATTTGCAAGAGAATTTTGATGATAAAGATCTGTACATGCATGACAAGCAAGAAAAGCAAATGATTGAAACTTTAGAATGTGAAAACATTTACATAGTAAAGAGAATTGCAAATGATCTTGATGAATTTGCATTACTATCAGCTATGCAGCATGACATCTCATCAGCATTTTCAGCAATGCACAATTTAATGAATCTAAATCACTTTGCATCTTACATTGATGTGATTCATCATGAGAATGAGATCAAAGTTGATCACGATCAACTTAGTTTTGCAAATGACAAAAGTTTCAAGTTGTACAAGTTATAACATCATTGTTTCACTCATCTTGAATCAGCAAAGCTTTGTCAACTTCATAAGATCATCACTTTGGAAAAATCTATTTTCATCAACAACAGTCATAAGAATGTGTATGAAATATGTATGTTCATCAAGTTCATTAACAAACGAGAACATAATGTCAGTGATCAAAAGACAAGTATCTTGACTTTCATTTTCATAAACATTTATGAATCATTATCATCATTTCTTGATAACAAGTTGTACTTTCTAAAAATAATTGACAATCACTTCAGAAAGACTTGATGCATTTCTTTGAAGCAATGATTTGATGCATCAGATGCTTTGCAAAAATAAAAACTTAGTGTAAAGCTTTACAGCAATGTTAAACTTCTCTCAGTACACAGTGACAACATCATGAAACTTAAAGTTATTTTGAATGATTAATATTCATGTCATGATTCTAGTCTTGTCAGACTCAGTCTTCTAGTCTTGTCAGATTTATTCTCGCTTCGTCATCTTGACTAGTCTTTATTGAGTCTAGCATCGACTGAGAAACACATATATGTAGTCAGCTTCTTTTCTGTAGCTATCTTTCTTTCTTAGCATTTATCTTCTAGTTAAATGACACTCATAGTGACTCGCTTTATGCTAATCTCTAACATTAGATAAATGCTCATTAACTACTCTGCTATTGACGAATAAATGATATGAAACAATCTATTCAGTAAGAAAAATTTGCAAGAAATTCTTCAAATTTGCATCATCATTTTAAATCACAAGAAATTCTTCGATTCTACACTCATTTTCATCATTCTATTCGCAAGAAATTCTTCAAATAAAGCACTTAATTATTATTTGAAATTCACAAAAGATTCTTTGAATTTTCACTCATTAAAAAACATCAATTCAAAACATCAATCTTTCATCTACTCTTATCTCAACAACTTCTACCTTCTCTCATCATGACACATGACATCAAGTCAGTTGAGTTTCAAACAACTTACCTGCTTAAAAGCATTGTCAATAGAAGAGTTTCACTTCTACTCATTGATGCTTCAGTTGAAGCTGAGAAAGCTGTCATCTCATGAAATATAAACATCGAAGAACAACTGCTTTATTGAGTCAGCAATCAACTTGACGAAGTCATCAATATGCTGAACGAGCTTCAAAGTCAGCAAGACTTGACTCTACAACTCAATAAACACTGACTTCTTGTACAAGATGATCACAAAAAGAGAGCAAAATAACTAGAAGTTGCTTTTGATAAAAATGATGAACTAAAGAAAAAGATCAATCAGTTACAAGGTGAGTGATTGAACTTCAGAGTGAAACAACGTCAAGCTGATCAATTTATGCTTCGTCAAGATACTCAGTCAGCTGAGCAACAAGTCAATTAGAAAGAAGCTTCTATGATCTCAGTTTCAATTCATCATTCTGAAGTTGAACAAAGCTTAACTTTTAAAGCTCACTTTCAACGAGAATCTTCTACTCTATCTGATAATGAAAACAATCATTACAAGTTCATTAAGCTTTCAAATTCACTCATCTTCATTGAAACAGATGACTCTATCTGAAAGACATGAAACATCAAAATAGCTGACAAGCTTGATGTCAATGCAAATCATTATTCTACTGAAAAGATTCATATTATCTATGTGATTTTCAGACTAGAAGACAATACTGATCAGCAAATTTATGCAAAGCATCATGTTGATACTTTCTCACTCTATTAATCACTATCAGAGCTACTGAAACATCTGAAAGAAATTTACGAAGATCAGAACCTGATTCGAAAGTGTTGTTGCAAATACGTTGCTCTGAAGCAGCTCAACAAGCTCTTCAGCTCTTTCTATTCAGAATTCACTAGAATATTCAGCTTTCTGAACTATGATGATGTTACTCTGATGAACAACATTCAGAATAAAATCAACAATTATCTTCAGAACGTGTTGTCAGTTTGCCTTATAAAGTTTAGCTCACTTAATAAGCTTAAAATCTTTCTTCAAGATGTGAATAACAAACAACAAGTCAATTATCAGCTACGTGACGAGCAATAAACAGTCAAATTGATAGCAGCTTCGAAAAAACGTTTTGTTTCTTCGTCAACATCAGCTTCAGTCTTAATTACTAGTTATGTTCAACTCGCTACTTTTTTCACCCTTAAATCTGAATGATCAAGAATGTCAATCATCTGCTTCAACTGCAAAGTATTGAGTCATCTTTCAAAGAACTGCTCTCAGCTGAAGACTAGTACTTCAACATCTCATGCATTCATCTCTTGTCTCAATGAGATCATCATGTCAAAAGAAGAGAAGAAATTATTTACAGAGAAATCAAAGAATGAGACAAAAAACTAGTGACTTTCATCAAAGACGTGATGAAAAATGTGTTAATTTCTTCAACAACGAGCAGCTTAAATGATCTTTTTGCTTCAAAATCTTTGACTACTGAATGTGTATTATCTAACAATGAAATTAGTTACTCATTAAAGTCATTGATTGACACTGAAGCAGCTGACTATTCATTCATTGATGAATTAATCGCGCAGAATGTTTGTGATCATTTGCAAATTGAATCATTATCTTTAATCAAGCTCAAGTCAATAAGAGAATTCGATGATCATTATGCAAAAAAGCTCATTACTCATGCAATTTATTTGAATCTGACTGTTTAAGATCATATGAAACGTTTTGTTTCTATGCTGATTACTCAATTGAATCAGCATCAGATGATTCTTGAAAAAACATGAATGAACAAGATTGAGATGACTATTGATATGAAAGATGATCATCTTCAATTTTCTAGTTTTGAAGCTCATATCAAAGCTTTTATCAAAGCTCATTCAACTGTTCTTTCAAGCAAGAAAATCGCGATAGAACAGAAAAGTTTGACTTCTACTCAAATACTAAAGAAATCTATTTCTTCTGTTGTCACTCGACTAAGCGAGAAGTCATCTTCATTCAGTAAAATCATGAAATCATTTAATTTAATCAACTTCGCTTCGTCTTTCAATTCAATGAACATAGCAATGATAGAGACTGCAGCATATAGATCACTAGTCAAATAATTGAATGTGACTACTTTCGCGATCATCATCATGAAAATTGATCGACTTCTAAAAACAGCTAGAAATAAACTCGAAGATGTAAATCTACAAGAGCTTTCACATGAAAAGATCTTGAAAGAAGTTAAAGCTAAGCTTTCTTTGAAATATCATGACTATCTAGACGTGTTTGATCGAGCGATGACTGATCAACTATCTTCTCATCGCTTCTACGATCATAAAATTGAGTTAATCAACGAGAAAATGTCTTTTTGAAGTCATCTTTATCATATGTCTGACTACAAGCTTCAAAAGATGAAGAATTATCTGATTGAACATCTGAATAAGAGCTTTATATCTTTTAGCTCGATTTCATACGCTTCGCTCATACTATTCATTGAAAAGAAAGACAATAGTCTGCGTTTCTGCGTCAATTATAGAAAGCTCAATGCTTTGATCAAATGAGATCGCTATCTTCTATTCTTAATAGACGAAACTCTCGCTCGTATTCAAGATAGCAAGTATCTGACTCAATTGAATATAATAGTCATCTTCAACAAACTATGCATGCATTTGAAGAGCGAAGATTTAACTATCTTTATTACCTCTTTTGACTTCTACAAATATCACGTGATGTCTTTCAAATTAATCAATGACTCAACTTTCTATTAACATTATATGAACGACATGCTGTTTAATTATCTACATCAGTTTTGTCAGATTTATCTAGATGACATTATCATTTACAGCAAAACACTGAAGAAACATAAGAAACACGTACGACTAGTTTTACATAAACTACGAGAGATTGATCTACAGATGAATATAAATAAATGCAAGTTTCACGTTCAAAAGATCAGCTTTTTAGAACTATTGCTATTCATCAAGAAACTAAAGATGAATCTCAAAAAAGTACAAGCAGTAGTTGAATGATTTACTTCTACAAATCTCACTCAGATGCAGTTCTTTGTTGACTTCTGCAATTTCTATCGACGTTTTATAAAAAACTTTTCGAAGATTGTTCATTTTCTGATTCAACTAACTCAAAAAAAGATGATATTTGAATGAGATCAAGCTTGTTAAACAATCTTTGATTATATGAAGAAACGAATGACTGAAGTCTTTATTCTTCGTTATTTTGATCAGAATAAAAAGACTGTTCTTGAAACAAACTCATTTAACTACGTCAATGATGGCATACTTTCTCAGTATGATGATAAAGAAACATTGCATTTAATGATTTACTACAGCAAGAATCTGAGTCTCGCTGAGTGCAATTACAAGATTTATGATAAGAAACTACTAGCAATCATTTGTGTCTTTAAGCATTGATAATCTGAGCTGAAATTGACTGAGTTACTCATTAAGATGTTTACTGATCATCAAGCTTTAACGTCATTAATGAAAGATAAAGAGCTAAGTAGACATTAAATGCGTTGAGTACAAAAGCTCGTTGACTTCAACTTCAAAATCATGTATCATTCAGACAAATAAAACATCAAAGTCGATGCATTGAATCATTGAGTCAATTCAGTTTCTAAAAGTCTTGAGAATAAACGATGTTGCTATCAGTGAACTACAATTTTCACGTTAAATTGAATGAAAATCGCTGATCTAGAAAAGAAAGAAAATGATGAATCAATTTATCAATTAATTCTAGAAGTTAACAGAATCAACAAGAATTGTATTTTACTTCGTGAAGTTGTATTAAAAGATGAAGCTCAATACGAAGATACTAAATTAAGAAATTATCAAGTTCAGAACGAAATACTATATCAAAGTGATCTTCTATGAGTTTTCTTTGATGAGCATCTTCAAATGAAGCTAATTCAAGAAGTTCATGATCAATCTTTTATTGATCATCTTGAAATTCTCAGAATGATGAAGATCATAAGAAGATACTACTATTGATCTTCAATGTGAAAGACAATAAATCAATATATTCAAAACTGCTACATTTGTCAGCAATCAAAGACTTCTTGAGATAAATTTAATGAACTACTACATTCTCTACTCATACTTGAACAGTAATGAAAGAACATAGTCATGAATTTCATCATTGACTTATCTCTTTTGAAAGGCAAAAACATCATACTAACAGTGATATGTAAACTGACAAAGAAACAACATTATATTTCTTGCTTTACTGATGACGAGAAAATCACAGCAGAAAAAACAGCTGAGCTAATGCTTTAGTGAATATATCAAATACATGATTTACTCAATTTCATTATTTCGAATCAAGACTCTCAATTTATCTTCATTCTATGAAAGTCGCTTTGCAAAAGACTAAACATTAATCTTCAACTCTTCACAGTTTATCACTCTCAAATTAATGATCAAAGTGAACAAGTCAATCAGAACGTTGAAAGATATCTTTGATTTTTCTGTTCATACATGCAGAATGACTGAGCTAAGTTACTACTCATGATTGAGTTTGTTGACAATAATGCTCTGTTCTCAGTCATCTTCTTGATCTCTTTCTTTCTAAACAAAGATTTTCATTCTTGTATGAGCTTTGAACTTGATGTCATCAAATATGAAAGTTCTTGTGAACGCTTGCAGACGACTAAAGTCGAGAATATATCTGAACATATGATCAAAACACTGAAGTTTGCTTGCGAGTCACTAGTCAAAACATGAAAACAAATGATGAAACAAGTCAATAAGCATAGAAAAGAAGTTAATTATAAAATCGAATCAAAGATGTTTCTGAATGAAAGAAATATCATTACAGCGAGATCTTTCAAGAAGCTAAATGACAAAATGCTCGATTCTTTCATCAATCTAAATCTTGTCGACTTTTCATATAAACTGAAATTATTAAAGTTTATGCATATTCATGATGTATTTCATTCTGATCTACTTTGTTCTGCCGTCAACAATTTCTTGCCTGATCAAAAGAATGAATTCTCAAATTCAATAGTGATAAACGATGAAGATGAGTGAAAAATCAATGAGATATTGAATTTTCGTTGATATTGAAGATGACTTCAGTATAAAGTCAAATGAAATGACTATGACAATGATCTCAATTAATACAACGCTGATGATGACGAATTTATGAACGCTCAGAAGATCATTGATGATTTTCATATTCAATACTTGAACAAATTGTGCTAATCAACAATTCAATCAATCAATTGAGTCAAGCAGAAAATACATTCATGCAAACATGAATCATCAAAGAAGAAAGTAATGTCATGATTTCAATCTTGTCAAACTCAGTCTTCTAGTCTTGTTAAATTTATTCTCGCTTCGTCATCTTGACTAGTCTTTATTGAGTCTAACATCGACTGAGAAACACATATATGTAGTCAGCTTCTTTTCTGTAGCTATCTTTCTTTCTTAGCATTTATCTTCTAGTTAAATGACACTCATATTGACTCACTTTATGCTGACTTCTAACAATTCATCAGTTGACATTGTTTCTCAATACATTGTCTCACATATGTTGATTTAAAATGAAGTAGTTGAAAGAATTATATACATCACAGAAAACTTAATGCAAATCATGATCAAGAATGCTGAACTTTTTATTAAGTTCTGAGCAGAAGCTGCAAAAATAAATGTTTATTTGCAAAATTAAATCATCATGAAATTCTTAATTAATGAAGTTTTCATGATTTCAAAGAAGATATTCATTGAGATTAAGCTTTTAATTGATCATGTACAAGTATAAGAATGCAAATGTTACTCATACGTTGATCTTAAATCATTATCAGTTGAAAACAGATGAAATAAATTCATGAACAAAGACAGATTCAACATCTTCATGAAATATGTGAAAAATATCAACAAGCAATATCATCTCTGAGTCTCAAATCTCAATCAAGTCATCAAGAATTATGCTGTCAAGTTTGTTGAAGATGAAAAGAATGAAAACATGAACTTGCAACTTTGCAAGCAAACATTCAATGTTCTTTCAGAGCAAAAATCTGTGAAAAGATCATTAAAGAATAACATTTCAACTAATATTTTAAAATTTGATGCTTTCATGATTAATGTTTCATCTGAATCAATTGATGCATTGAAGATTATCATGATCAATTTGATTAATGTTTCATCTGAATCAATTGATGCACTGAAAACTATTGCAATCAACTTGAATGCACTCAATTCTAAAATCACATCACATACATCAAATGAGTGCAAAGCTCACATGAATGTTTAAATCACTTAAAAAGTCTGCATCAAGCATGTTTAAATTAGTAGTTCAAACATTTTTGCATGTAATCATTTCAAAAAGAAAAAGAAACAGTGAAGATCAACAATTAAAAGAATGTGCATTTAAAATTTTGCAAGCTATGATAATTTGATTCATCACAAAGAAAGTTAATGATGATGAGAGCAATTCTGACATAAGCATGTCATAAGCATTATTCAACATCAATGAATTTAATTCTTTTAAAGCAATAAAAATTATTACATCAAACATTTACAAAGATGCAGTGCAGAACTCAGTTTGAAAGAAACTTTGAAAAAAAGCAATCAATGCAAAACTTGTGACATTAATCATTAATGAAATCTGACAAGAAAAAGTGTTGCTCAAAAAGATTAACATTGTGACAAGCAAATAAGTTTTTAAGTCAAAAATGCACATCAATGATTCTTTTAACAAACTGAAAACAAAATTGATAGTCAGAAATTTCTCTTAAATTCATGAAGTTGATTATGAAAATACTTTTGCATCAATCATCAAGTTTGACACTTTGCAAGTCTTTTTAATCATTGCAACAATAAAGAATCTTAAACTTCATTAAGTTGATGTAAATAATGCGTTTACTGAATCATTTACATGTTCTTTTCATCAAAAGTGAAAGTCAGATTTAACTGTGCTCTGAAAGTTCTTCAAAGTTTTTATGATCTCAAGCAAGCTGCATAAGATTGACATGATTGCTGTGTAATAATGTTGTCTGAACTCAACTTCACTTAATGCATTGCAGACTCATGTTTTTTGATTCATGAGTTAAAAGAAATCATGTTGCTACTATACATTGATAACATAATCATTGTTTTCAAATCATTGAGCAACGTTAAATGATTTAAGCATGAGTTTCAATATGTTTTCAAAGTCAAGAATCTGAGAAAAATGAAGAAGATTCTTAACATTCAAATTACTTGCAACAGAAAAACATGAATCTTATGAATGAATCAAACTCACTATCTTCATGATATTCTCAAAAGACTCAACATAAAACAAGACAAGCACAAAACAACAGATTTTTCAATAAATGAATATGATGCTTTTCGCTCAGCTGAATTCAAAGATGTAAGAATTAATCAGCATGAATATCAACAAGTTATTGAAAGTCTCATGTATGCTGCAATTCACACTCATCTTGACATTACTTTTACTCTCAATCAACTAAGTCAATATCTCAGCAATTTTGCAAAACATCATGAACATGCTTTAAAGAAGTTGATGCAATACATTTGTTTCATCATTGATTTAAACATCATGTATGAAATCAGTGAAAGCATGAAGTTAGTAAAATACTCTGACTCAGACTATGTCTTAAACAGACTAGATTGCAAGTTGATTCTCATTTACATTTATATGCTTGATGAAGAATCAGTTTTCTGAATGAGTTGAAAGCAAAAGTTCATTGTCACATTGATCATTGAAACAGAGTACATGACTTTATCAATTTGCATCAAGAAAAATCTATGAATCAATTAAGTGCTTAATGTCAGAATCGTGTCTAGATGAGTCAATCAGCGAAAGTCAGAATTGAATAGTGCTTGATCTTTAGAGATAGCTATAACTGAATATTAAGAATACAGAAGAAATTAAAGAGAGTTTTGAGCTGTATCTATAGTAGAGTAAAACAAAAAGAATGAAGCAGATTTGCTTGAGTATTGAAAGCGCTAGAATAAAGTGTTGAGACTAAAGATTCAAAATGAGTCAAAATCTCTAGAGCTTGTTGACTAGAAAATTCTATTCAATTTCGACACACTCGTAACATTATCTTCTTCTCTTTAAAAGTCATGTCTCTATGACTTGTAGTGTAGTTCATAGCACTGACGTAGAGTCTTGATGCCTGTCTTTCTATCAATCTTTCTATTGATTCAAATCAACTCGTTAAATGTTTATTATAGCAGACTCACTATGTGAAATAAAGTGATCATTGAAGCAGACTCACTAGTCGACTTGCTCATTGAAGAAATCAACTATCGACTTGTCATTGAAGCAGACTCACTAGTTGCATGTGAACGTGAGGTAGATCGATTCACTGATAGATAGAGCGATGAGAGTAGATATGTCATTGCATTGACAAAGAGTGTCATTGAAGCAGACTCACTAGTCGACTTGCTCATCAAAGAGATTGACTATCGACTTGTCATTGAAGCAGACTCACTAGTTGCACGTGAACGTGAGGTAGATCGATTCACTGATAGATAGAGCGATGAGAGTAAGTATGTCATTGCATTGACGAAGAGTGTCATTGAAGCAGACTCACTATGAGAACATCATTTGTAGCAGACTCACTAAATTGATCTGATGACACAGATTGTTTTGACTCGTCTGATTCACAAGCTTTCAAGGCGAAGAGAGAAAGAAATTAAACAGATTGTTTTCACTCGTCTGCTTCATGAGAATGAGTTGATTCTCTAGCAATCAACAAAGATTCTTTATCGTTGATTCTATTGATCGAGTGAACTTTGCGTACTTAATGAGCAATAGATTCTCTAGCAATTCAAACAGTCTCGTCGTTGATTCTATTGACTCTCTGATGTTGTTCTGTCTTTCGATTGCGTTGATCATCAGGTAAAACAAATTTCTTTATACTCATTTCGTTGTTCATCAAGTAGCTTGAATGAGTATTGATATCAATATCATGTGATTAATGAATTCTTAATATAATGTCAGAATCGTGTCTAGATGAGTCAATCAGCGAAAGTCAGAGTTGAATAGTGCTTGATCTTTAGAGATAGCTATAACTGAATATTAAGAATACAGAAGAAATCAAAGAGAATTTCGAGCTGTATCTATAGTAGGGCAAAACAAAGAAGACGAAGCAGATTTGCTCAAGTATTGAAAGCGCTAGAATAGAGTGTTGAGGCTAGAGATTCAACATGAGTCAAAATCTCTAAAGCTTGTTGACTAGAAAACTCTATTCAATCTCGACACACTCGTAACACTTAAGAACATGAATTTGACAAAGTATCTGAACATTAATCACAGTTGCATTGATATTCTTGAGAAGATTACTTATCAATCTGTCTCATTTATACAGCTCAAGAGAAATAATCAAGCATCTTTTATGCTGATTAAGAATGCTCATATTCATAAAAGATTAAAGCACATTGATATCACTTATCATCACATTCAGAATCTGCATAAGAAGAATCAGATTTCAATGAACTTTGTTCCTAATTAAAATATGATAGCAGATGAATTGATCAAGTCATTATCTTGACAGAACTTTAAGAGATTCATTGAACAATTGAGATTAAAAAGCAGTGAAAGTTGAGAAACTTGCAAGCATCAAGTGAAAGTATTAAGAAGTGCAATGATAGACTTGTTTCTAGCAGCTTATTATGATAGCTCTGAATTCAGTCTAAATTCAGTCAAACTTGTTTCTAGCAACTTTCTTTAAACTAGCATCAGAAGTAAAGTTGCATATCATGACTTTGTCATGCGTGACAGTATATAAATAGAACAATCTGTGACTTCTCTTCATAATTTAGATAGATTTCATCAGATGTGATACTATTCATTCTATTCTTTCAATAAGATGCATTAAAACATAAAAAAGAATCATAAAAAAAGATAAAGATTAATATATATGCGTACAATTAAACTAATCATCAAGTTAAGTTTCAAGTTGACATTTTGAATTTGATTTGATTCAAAGTTGATGTCAGAAACTAGACTGAATCATAAATTCTATTAATATAAAGAATTGATTATTATATTACTTGAACTAAATACAGAATAATACATCAGATAATATATAAGACGAAAGACAAAGAATGAAAGAAAAGAATAAGAACTCAACTTTTATATACATGAATTGAGCAAAATTAAGACTAAACAGTAGTTTTATTGACTTAAGATTGCAGAAGTTCATGCATACAACTGAAATGATTGAAACAAAATTGCTGAGACTAAATTAAGATGATAATGATTAGATTGATGACTTGATTCATTGAACTACAAAATAGATTCAATGAATTGAAATTATTTAAAACATCAATGATTTATGTTAAAAGATTGTTTAATCAGTTTTGATGAAAATAAATTACTTAAACTATTTAAAGACAAAGTACATTATTGACATGATGTTCACACTTTATTCTGATCATCAAAGACAGATGAGAAGCATCATTGATATAACATCAATGAGTAAACAAGAAGTGATTATCACTATCTTGCAGAAAAATTCAGTCAAGACAAAAAATATACAGAAGAAATTATACAAGCTGCAAGTACTTTATGAACTCAATGAATGTAGAAACAACAAGCTGATGCTCTGAAAGAAGATGAAAAGTTTGACAGAAATGATAGAAAAGTTAACATGTCAATGTGTCACTGCGTTGACTGTCAATCAGCATATGAAGAATCAGTTGAAGAGATTGAAAAAGATAATGAGCAAACTTGAAAAAAAGTTCATGAAGAAGAAAGAACATGTTGACAGCTGAGCAAAGAAAACAAGCGTGAAGTCAACAACATCATTTGAAAGTCATCTTATGTTCAACATCAACATATCATCATCAGTGCAAAATCATTGTAAGAAATTTGAAGTAAAAATTCTCATTAAAGAGAAAGAAGAAGTAAAGAGAATCATGATAATAACAACAAAGAACATAGTGAGATGAGCAAGAAAGATTAACATCGATAAAACATTGTTAACATGCAAGAACATAAAAATGATGAAAAGATGATTGAAACTGCTGATATTTCAAGTCAAGATGAAGAGCAGCAAGAAAATATTGAAGAAAAATAACTTTTGAATCAAAAAGATATTGTTGAACATATGTTTGCACAAGATCAGTTTTGAAGTAGTGATACATAAGATTAAAGTCAAAGAAATGTTTAAAAACATAAAGAAGAAAAAGATGAAAGCACTCATCAAGATCAACAAAAATATACATTCAGAAATGATGATCAAGAAGATTGAGTGACTCACAAAGAAAAGTGAGCAGAAGAGATACATCTTGCTAATGATACATGTAATCAGTGCTGAAATGATAAACAAGCTGATCAATGAGAAAGTATGTTATGAAATCAACATAAAAATTACACAGTTTTATGACTTGAATTGCAAAGTGCATCAATGTCTAAAATGTTAAGAATACAATTACAAGATGTATAAGTGCAAAAACAAGCAGAAATGCATTTACTATACATTGAATCATTGCTTAAAGCATTGTTTTTACAAACAGACTTGAAGCATGTAAAAATATGAAGCATGTTAAGACATATACAGAATCTTTAACTCTTAATGTCATAAACAACAAGCTGAAAAAGAAAGAATAAAAAGAGTCACAAAGCACAGATCTTTATATCATGTTGTACAAGAGCAAAAAAAACTCAAGATAGTGACATTAAAGACATTCACAGAAACATTTATTAATTTAAAATCATTGATGAACAATGACTTGAAAAGAAAGCAAAGATGTTCAATGAATGAAAGTTGTTTGCTCAATGCAATCATCACATCAGAAAATATTATACTGAATCACTTAATCAAGAAGTTAAGATCAAATGAATTGAAGTTAACATCAGTTACATCATTGTCAATGTTATCTTTTGTTGAAAATTGTACAAGTGAAGCAAACACTTCGCAGACACTCAAGAGAACATTAAATAACTTAAAATATAAATTTTAATGTTTCAGCAAAAGAAGCTTTGAATACTACAGTACAACGTTCACAAGTTCAGAAACAAGATGATGATAGCACTATTACATGAGAAAAAGATAAAGAACTATGACATTCTGATTCTTCAAGAACTTTGATGATTTAATGACATTTTCAAAGCATACTGCTCAGCAATGATTGACTTCATGCTGAAGAATAATAAAGATAAAATCTGTTTCTACATAAACAAGAGAATTGACAGCAACATCTGATACTCAACATGATACTTTAAAGATGTAAACACAATTACGTTATAAATATTAACAGATGATGCACAGATGATTCAGAAAGCTATACACATTTATGAAGTATACAATTTGTCATTCAGAAATCATGAAATTATTCATGAAAAAGAAAATCTTTCAAACATTGAAAAGACATTGCACATGTTGAAAGAAAGCATTCTTGTAAAAGACTTCAATCTACATCACTTCACATGAAAAGAATCATTCTATTCAAGATAATATTTATTGTTGAATGAGTTAATTAAAATGATCACAAACATCAATGCATCACTAACATTATTTCAAGATATAATTACAAGAAATTATCAAGAATCTCAAATGATAATAAATTTAATCTTCACGACAGATGACATTATGAATCAATTAATATGATGTGAAATCAATGAAGAAATAAAAAACTTCTCAGATCATCTGTCAATACAGACAATTATAAATTTCAGAATTTGTGAAGAGTTTGCGTGAAAATTGTGTTGCAACTGAAAAACAATGAATGAAGAAAAGTTCATTAATACTTTGAAAGAATAAATGTTGAAATCATTGTTGAATCACAAGATAAGACGTTAATGCATAAATAAATACATCAAGTAACTGCTGAATGCACTGAAGAAGATTGTCAAGATTTTCATTCTCTGAGCGAAATCATATGAAATAATCAAAGCAGAATGAACAAAGAAGTGTACAAAGATTATCAAGAGTATGCAATGAATGAGAAGAAGTTGTTGAATCATTAACGACTGAGCAGAGTACATTTACGCATGTAACAAGAAGAACAAGATTATCAAAAAACAAAAATGTAGTGAATATTAAAAAATCATGCAGAACATTAAATAATTCTCAAGAGAATTGTTTAAAACTGTAAAGTGAGCAAGAAATGCAGTTGCAAATATACTGACTTAAACAACAATTTTCTTTCTGATCAAGTCAAAGTACTTTGACATCATCACAATAGCACAGAATAAAGCGAAAATGATGTTTCAAACTCACTTTTTATCATCTTCAAAGATTTTCATGCTGAACACAATAAACTTCAAGTATTCATTCTTGATTGAAGATGACATTTTGCTGATACATTGTAAGATTAAGAAAGTCATCTACAAAGCAACATCTAACAAGATGTTAAGATACACAAGATACATAAATAGAATAATGCGCAGACTCATCAATGATACATTAAAATAAATATACTTTCTTTTTGAAAGATGTTTACAGAAGAAAATACAGTCAACTCAGTTCAAGAGCACAATCACAATAATGATGCAAAAGTCAGACAAGAAAGATTACTTTAATGCAAAAACATATAAATCAATTGCACTATTCAACACATTAAGCAAAATATTGAAGTTTATTGTATTTAAACATTTGTAAAATATCATAAAAGTTTGCAACTTAATATTGAACATTCAGATGAAAATTCACAAGCACAAATCAACAGATACAACTTTGCAACTAATTATAAAAAAGATACATACTGTGTAAAGTAATATAAGAAGAAGAGTAGTTTCACTGCTAAATTTGAATGAGAAGAGTGTGTTTAATAATATGATGCACAGCAAACTTTATACAACATGAAGAAGAGAAAAGTTTTTAAACTGCTTCTTAAGTTTGTGAAGAACTTTCTGAAAGATCAATGCATTATAATCACAATTGATGATTATATAATGATGAAATGCAGCATGAATGTTAATATATCATAAGATTCTTCACTGTTGTTGATATTATATTTGTTTTACAATGCAAACTTGTTAGAAGCATGTGATGACATCAAGCTGAAAACTAACTTCACAGACTTCATAAATGACATCAATATCTTGATATATAAAGAGTTTATAAAATGCAACTGCAAAGTTCTTAGCGAGATTTATAATAAATGCAAACAGTGATCAAAAATGCATGACATCAAATTCTTAATGATAAAGCATGAGTTGATTCACTTTATGAAAACTTCTAAATGATTTAATATGAAAGTAAATGTAAAGTTGATAAAACATCAGATTAATTTGAAATTAAATATCAGAGTCTTGAAAGTTCAACTGAACTTCAAGCTGAAATGAGTGATTTACATGCATCATGTCAAAGCAAAACTAGTGATTAAACAAAAAATCATGCAAACAATTATCAAGTTTACTTGAGACTCATTAATGATGATGAGTAAGCAAATATACTTCGTAATGATACACTTTCTGCTTAGTCATGAAGTCATCATATAATATACATTACAAAGAGTAAAAGATCATCAAAAGAGTTTAAACATTAAGCTGAGATCAGTGCAAGAAAGAGCATTGCAACAAATCATTAATGTTTATTATATGACATCAACAGAGACTTTACAGATGAAAATAAACATGATGTCAATAAACATTCATTTATGAAAGTTGATACAAAGATTAATAATAAACATGAACTTTTGAAAATCAGACGAAGTTATCAAGATGACAGTGTATTGAATTTGCAACAACTTGATATTTAAAAGAGATTGAAAATCAAAGCTGTGCAAAACATCTCTACAGCTAAAGTAAAAGTGAATGAAAGAAACATTCAAGCAGATGAAGATGAATCGAAGTCATCTTTATACAGCAATTTTCTGATCAAAGTCATTAAAGATAATTATAGTTGCAAACAAGAAAATGTTAATAAAACAACATAATCTCAACACATTTGCATTAAAGCAAAGAGTTTACTTAAATAATAGCAACAGCAGAAATAATGTTACAGCGATTGCAATGAAAATGAACTGAGAGCTAAATAAGAGACTGAGAAAATTAACTTTAGTCATCACTCATCATGATGAGCTGAAAAGATTAGTTGCAAAAGTGAAACATTTCACAGACGTAGCAACAGCAAATCAAGAGTATCATGAAAAGATATACAAAGTATACAATGATAGTCAGACTTTTTTGAAAACAGTGAAAGTTATGATATCAACAAAAGATTAAACACATTTGCAATAAATTTAGATTGCACATGAGATCATTTGATCTTAAGAAGTTACGCTGAAGCTACATTGAGTGATGAAACATGCAGAAATACTTAAAAATGAAGTGATAAACAAGATGACTGATGATGCACATGATTTATCTTTATTGTTGATTGAGCATTAATGTATTAAAGTGATGACAAGATTGATGCTCATACAGAAACAGATCAAATAAACATGAAGAGTAGTCTGAAAAGAGAAATTCAACGCAGCTCATTTTTAATATTTGACATCAAAGATGATACATTGATATTTGCAACTGCACAAGAGTCATGCAAAGTTTCACAGCGTATTATTAACACAGTTATGCATTGAGAAAATTAACTTCAATCAATTTCTATATGAGAGATGAGTACTCAATGTTGCTATGATAACATGCAAGTGCAACAAAGATCAAATGTTGATCAAGCACATTTTATTAACATGTTTTAAATGAAAGATAAAACAAAAGATGATGCAATATGAAGAGAACATCATAAACTTGAAAAAGCTTCTAGAAATCAGAAGCATGATGACAGCAATCATTTAAATGATATTTTTAACAAGCATACTGAATCAATTTCAAACTGTGATATCATTGAAGAATCAAATGAAAGAGAAAGAAAGTAAAGAAGAAATAAGCTCATAAAGTTCTTGCATTGAAAACAGTTACAGTATAAAGCACAGAAAAAGTGATAGTAGATATGAAAAAAGCGTTATGCTAATGCAGCGTTCGCTACAATATATAAAATCTTGCATAGATTCATAATAAGTGTTAAATCAAGTAAGAATTCAAAAAAAATTATGTTTTAAATTGAGTTAATGATTTGACATCATGACAGTAATTCTTTTCTTCAAGACTGAACTTCTGCAAAATAATAAAAAGAAACAAGATGAAATGAGAAAGAATTAAAGACAAAGATTGAAATAAAATAAAAATTAATATAAATGTATTTTAATGTGATGAAGCACAGATAAAATTGAAATAAATCTGAGTCACATTTGAGTTAAGTTTAAGCAAGATTTCTGTAAAATGAGATGAAATGAGATGCATTTTAATATGATGATGCACAGATGAAACTAAAATACATTTGAGTTACATCTGAGTCAAATTTAAACAAAATGTTTGAGTCAGATTTAAACAAGATCTGAGTCAGATTTGAGTAAAAGAAAGACGAAATGCAATTTAATGTGATGATGTATAGATAAAACTAGAATACATTTGAGTCACATTTAAGTCAAATTTAAACAAGATGTTTGAGTCAGATTTAAACAAGATCTGAGTCAGATCAAAGCTGAATCAAGATGATGAAGATTGAACTTAAAGTTCTTAACATTAACATTAAAACATCACACATGACAGTACATGTGATTCTTTAACAACAGAGTTGACGAAATGATATTCATTAAATGCTTGCTCACAATTATTTAGAAGATGAAAAGACTTTCAAGTAAAGAAATAATTTTCTCAATCAACATAATATTTAAGCAAAGATGAATTATAGCATTTATTATGCTAGAAGTTTAATATGCTGTTTACATATTAGAATCTTTTGTCATTCTTAATGATAACAAGTTCTTAAGATTTCTGATGTTGACTTGAAAGAAAGTCACTTGCAATATGGTTCAAAAAAGTAACATGAAAGATTGAATGAATCTTCATGAATGCTAAAAGATTTAACTTAATGATCAGAAAATTATTCTTGAAGATATGTTTAATCTTGAAGAAATCAATGTTATAATCATTTAACTTAACAATAAGATGAGTAATGTTAAGATTGCAAACATTCAATCAGACTTCATTTTCAACGAAGTATTTAAAACAAGAACGACGAAAGAAATTAACATTGAATTCATAAATAATTTGAGCTATAAGTATTTCATCACGTAAATGCTCAGTTAATTTCTTCATCTTCTTGATGAACTCTTTAACATTGATTAACTTATTTCAAGCTTAAAACATAAGATTCTTGAGCAGAGACTTAAAGAATTCAAAGTTTAAATGTAAGTTCTGACTTAAATTGATCAAGAAGAATGATGTTAAAGTGATTAATGATGATGTATTATTGATGATAAATTTAACTTCAGAAAGTTATTTAGTTCAGTCATTCTGCATGTAGTTAATGAAGACTTGAAGATAATGCTTTATGACAGCATTGATTCTCTCAATTTGATCATTGATTTCAGAATGATATATTGTTGATAATTTAACATTTATCTTCAACATTTTACACATATGCTTTCAAACATTAAAGATAAATTGTGTATCTTGATCAGACATGAAGAACTCAAGTAAATCATGATGTTTTCAAACATAAGCATAGAAGCAGTTGATAACTTTTTCAACTTTCATAAAAATGATGAGAACTAAATGTCTTATTTTGATAAAATGATCAACAAAGACTAAAACATATTTATATATGATATTCATGAAGATATTGAGTGATAAAGAATTTACATAATTCATGAAGATATTACATCAACAACGTTCAAAAATTAAAAGAGAACATAATCATTCTTAAATTCATTGTTTAAAGAGTTTGAAACATGTGCATATGTGATAGTTTCATACAAAGCATTAAACATACTTATAAATGTTTGATTATCAGTAAACTTAACTGATCAGTTCATAGCTTTTTGCTTTTTCTGAATGATAATCAATGATATTATCATGAGTGAGCTGAATAATATGAAGATGTAGTTTATTTAAGTTAAGCATGTACTTTCTTTCTTGAAAGTATAAATAATTCTTCTGTTCTTTATACTTAACTAAAGAAATCTTGTTGTGATGTTGTGCTTCATTGCAAAGCACTTCAATTATTTAAGCTGCAAATTTGTCATTGATTTTAACTTACTTTCATAATGTTTGAGTGAGAATGTCAGCAAAATCTTCATTAAGATTCAGAATGTCTTGATTTAATTGAGACTTAATGTTTTCAACATTGAATTCTTCAATTTCTAGATTCATGAGAACTAAAATTTGTAAAAATGCTGAAATAACTGAGAACAAATGTAATTGAATTGAATTTAAAGTAATGATTTATAACTGAAGCTTCATGATCTTGATGTTGAAAACATCAAAGATGAAATTCTTAATAATATTAAGATTTAAAATATGAAATCTATTAAAAGAGTAAAGTGAACAGTATCACATCTGATAAAATCTATCTAGATTATGAAGAGAAGTCATAGACTGCTTCTATTTATATACTATCATGCATGATAAAGTTGCAGTATATGACTTTATTTCTGATGCTAGTTTAAAGAAAGTTGCTAGAAATAAGTTTGACTGAATTCAGACTGAATTCAGAGCTATCACAATAAGCTGCTAGAAACAAGTTTGTCATTGCACTTCTCAACATTCTCACTTGATGCTTGCAAGTTTCTCAACTTTCACTGCTTTTTAATCTCAGTTGTTCAATGAATCTTTTAAAGTTCTGTTGAGATAATGACTTGATTAATTCATCTGCTATCATATTTTGACTAGAAATGAAGTTCACTGAAATTTGATTCTTCTTGTGCAGATTTCAAATGTGATAATAAGTAATGTCAATGTGCTTTAATCTTTCGTGAATATGAGCATTCTTAATTAGCACAAAAGATGCTTAATTATCTTTCTTGAGCTGTGTGAATGAGACAGATTGATGAGTAATCTTCTTAAGAATATCAACATGATTGTGACTGATGCTCAGATACTTTGTCAGATTCATGTTCTTGAACATTTGATTAATTCATAAATCTTTCTTAATGCAAATTGATAAAGTCATGTACTCTGTCTTGATGATTGATGTAATAACAAACTTTTGCTTTCAACTCATTCAAAAGACTGATTCTTCATCAAGCATGTAAATGTAAATGAAAATCAACTTATAATTTTGTCTGTTTAAGACGTAGTCTGAGTCAGAGTATTTTACTAACTTCATGCTTTCACTGACTTCATACATGATGTTTAAATCAATAATGAAACGAACGTATTGCATCAACTTCTTCAAAATGTGTTCATGATGTTTTGCAGAATTGCTGAAATATTGACTTAGTTAATTGAAAGCAAAAGTAATATCAAGATGAGTATGAATTGCAGCATACATGAGACTTTCAATGACTTGTTGATATTTATGCTGATTAATTCTCACATCTTTGAGTTCAGCTGAGCAAAAAGCATCATATTCATTTATTAAAAGATCTGTTATCTTGTGCTTATCTTGTTTCATGTTGAGTCTTTTAAAAACATCATGAAGATAGTGAATTTGATTCATTTGTAAGATTCATGTTTTTCTGTTGCAAGTGATTTAAATGTCAAGAATTTTTTTCATTTCTTTCAGATTCTTGACTTTGAAAATACATTGAAACTCATGCTTAAATTATTTAATGTTGCTTAATGATTTGAAAATAATGACTATGTTATTAATGTATAGTAACAATATGATTTCTTTTAACTCATGAATCAAAAAACATAAGTTTGCAATGCATTAAGCAAAGTTGAGTTCAGACAATGCTGTTACACAGTGATCATATCAATCTTATGCAGCTTGCTTAAAATTATAAAGACTTTAAAGAACTTTTAAAGCACAGTTGAGTCTGACTTTCACTTCTGACAAAGAAAACATGTAAATGATTTTTTTGAGAAATAATTCAGTAAACGCATTGTTTACATCAATTTGATGAAGTTCAAGATTCTTCATTGTTACAATGATTAAAAAGACTTGCAAAGTATCAAACTTAATGATTGACGTAAAAGTATTTTTATAGTCAACTTCATGAATTTAAGAGAAATATTTGACTATCAATCTTGTCTTCAGTTTGTCAAGAAAATCATCAATGTGCATCTTTGACTTAAAGACTCATTTGCTTATCATGATGTTAATCTTTTTGAATAACACTTTTTCTTGTCAGATTTCATTGACAACTAGCATCATAAATTCTACATTGATCACTTCTTTTTAAAGTTTCTTTCAAACTGAATTTTGCATTGCATCTTTGTAAATGTTTAACATGAGAATTCTTATTACTTTAAAAGAATCAAATTCATCAATGTTGAATAATGCTTATGACATGTTTATGTCAGAATTGCTTTCATCATCATCAACTTTCTCTGTAATGAATTAAATTATTATAGTTTGCAAAATCTTGAATGCACATTCTTTTAATTGTTAATTTTCATTATCTTTTTTTCTCTTTAAAATAATTACATGCAGAAATGTTTAAGCTGTTGACTTAAACATGCTTAATGCAAAGACTTTTTGAGTGATTTGAACATTCATATGAACTTCACACTCATTTAATGTATATGACGTAATTTTAGAATTAAGTGCATTCAAATTGATTGCAATAGTCTTTAATGCATTAATTGATTAAGATGAAATGTTAATTAAGTTGATTACAATAGTTTTTAATGCATCAGTTGATTCAAATAAAACATTAATCATGAAAGCATCAAATTTTAAAACATTAGTTGAAATATTATTCTTTGATGATTTTCTTACAGATTTTCGCTCTGAAAGAACATTAAATGTTTGCTTGCAAAGTTGCAAGTTCATGTTTTCACTCTTTTCATTTTCAACAAACTTGACAGCATGATTCTTAATGACTTGATCAAGATCTGAGACTCAGAGATGATATTGCTTGTTGATATTTTTCACATACTTCATGAAGATATCAAGTTTGTCTCTGTTCATGAATCTGTCTCATCTGTCTTCAACTGATAATGACTTGAGATCAACATATGAGTAACATTTGCATTTTCATACTTGTACATGATCAATTGAGAGCTTAATTTCGATAAATATCTTCTTTAAAATCATGAAAGCTTCATTGATTAAAAATTTCATGATGATTTAATTTTGCAAATAAACATTTATCTTTATAGCTTTTGCTCAAAACTTAATGAGAAGTTCAGCATTCTTGATCATGATTTGCATTAAGTTTTCTGTGATGTGTATAATTCTTTCAACTACTTTATTTTGAATCAACATATGTAAGATAATGTATTGAGAAACAATGTTAACTGATGAACATCAATCATTCAAGATAATTTTAAGTTTCATAATGTTATCACTGTGTATTGAAAGAAGTTTAACATTGTTGTAAAGCTTTATATTGAGTTTTCATTTTTACAAAGCATCTGATGCATTGAATCATTACTTTAAACAAATGCATCAAGTTTTTTTGAAGTGATTATCAACTATTTTTAGAAAGTACAACTCATTATCAAGAAATAATAATAGTGATTTACAGATGTTTATAAAAATGAAAGTCAAGATACTTGTTTTTTGATTGCTGACATTGTATTCTCATTTATTAATAAACTTGATGAGCGCATATATTTTACACACATTCTTATGACTGTTGTTGATGAGAATAAATTTTTTCAAAGTAATGATTTTATAAAGTTGATGAAGCTTTGCTGATTCAAGATGAGTGAAATGATGATGTCACAGTTTATACAACTTAAAGCTTTTGTCATTTGCAAAACTAAGTTGATTATGATCAACTTCAATCTCATTCTCATGATGAATTACATCAATGTGAGATGTGAAGTGATTTAAATTCATTGAATTATCGAAATTCATTGAATCATCGAAATTCATTGAACTGTACATTGCTGAAAATGCTGATGAAATGTCACGCTGCATAATTGATAGTAATGCAAATTCATCAAGATTGTTTGCAATTCTTTCTACTATATAAATGTCTTTGCATTCTAGAATTTCAATCATTTGCTTTCTTTGCTTATCATGCATGTACAAATTTTTATCATCAAAACTTTCTTGCAAATCTTTCTTACACATTCTTCTTTCAGAAAGAAGATTCATCTTAAGCTTAAAAACATGAAAAACAAAAGATAATTTAATTGAGTTTTTGTGATAATCTTGCATAACTGCTGTGTCACAATGATTAACATACAATTTTCTTTCTTCAACTTTAATGATGTATCTTTTAATGCAAATTAAAGAATCACTAAAAAGTTGAAGTTGATCAATTATATGTAAGAAAACATCAGAATCTGCAACTTAGTTGAATTCAGAAATCTTACTGACAATGTTCTTTAACAAAGCTGCAATATTCTCACTCTTTTCATTCTCATCTTTCTCATTGTTATCAAAGATTTCAAAGTCATCGCTTTTTACATTGTAAACTCTGTGTTTCTTGTGCTTACTCTTCAGAAACTCAGTGAAAGTTTGAAAATCATCAATACTTTTATGCTTTGTTTTGTTTTTATCTTTGCATTTCTTCACAAGCTTTTGAGCTGCAAACAGATAAAAGTAATTGACTAAATGATGTTCATCTTCATAGAGAAAACATTTTAAAAATCATTGCAGCTGATGATGATGCAATTGATTACTGTTGAAGTCTGAAAGACTTTTGCAATAATGACTGATTTTGCATTTGTTCTGCTTATGATTAATGCACTTGCGTTTGTTTCTTTGCTTGATTCATAGCGCAGTCTCTGTTATCTTCAATTATGCTTTCTTCTTTTGTAATTTTTGAAGTCTCTTTTTGACATTTGACTTATTCTGCACATCAATGATATCTTGAATGACTGTGTATTCATCTGACAGTGATTGAAGTAAAACTTGAAAGCAATGTTCTAACTTAAATAAATTGCTCATGTCTTTCTGTGTTGCAACGATCTTTCAAGTCAACTTAACAAGATGTATTTATGTTTTTTCAATGAAGATATTCAACAACATTCTATAATCAATGAAGTTTGTCAAATATTGTCTTTCAATGATTTGTAGCTTTTCTTTGTATTTATAACTCAGAACATCTCAAATCTTTTTTACTGATGTCTTGTCTGCAGTATGTTCTTGATCATCAATGATGATGCAGATGATCAGTCAGTAATGAACTTTTACATAAATTTTTTGACTTTCAAAGTTGAAAGATTAAATTTCACTGATGATGCTGATGATGTTGTTGAATGTGTTTGAATCAGACTTGTTTTTAATAATGAATCACAAGTCTTTCTTAATGAGTCATCTCTTTATAAGAGAAAATCATTGATCGCAGTTCTTGTAAGTGAGAATGAGAACAGATCATCGTTTGATGAAAAAGTCATTGAAGTTCATGATGTGCAATGTAGACTCAGCTTGTTGTTAAAATCAAAGAAAAAACATAAAGATATTAAATAAATTGACGAGTGAAGTGAAAAGAATTTAATCTCGTCAATGATGATGAAAGTTTATGCATTCTTCGATGCAATTAAATGTATCTATTTATTCACTTTCTTGAAAACTCATAGTAAATTGTTGACTTGATGTGAGTGCTTATTTATCTTCTTGTGAGATGCGTAGTAAGCTGTTGAATTTCACTGAACTTCTTTAAGTCAATGTACTTATTTATTTTCTTGTGAGATGCATAGTAAGTAATTGCTGATTGCTCATTTGAATAAATTTCATATCAAGTTGTTGAGCATCAAATGCTTAAAGTGTTTTAATTTAATTATGTTGAAAGCTTCTTGCTAATTGAACTCATAATTTATTGAAAGAGTAGAGTGAACAGTATCACATCTGATGAAATCTATCTAAATTATGAAGAAAAGTCACAGACTGCTTTATTTATATACTGTCATGCATGATAAAGTCATGATGCACAACTTTATCTCTGATGTTAGTTTAGAAAGAGCTGCTAGAAACAAGTCTGACTGAATTTAGACTGAATTCAGAGTTATTGCAATAAGCTGCTAGAAATAAGTCTGTCATTGCACTTCTCAACAAAACTTCAAAATTGTTTAATGTTGATATTAATGTTAAGAATTGAATGTATTCTTCTCTTTAGAAAGATCTTCTGAGCGACGTGTCAGAACATTCAACTTATCATTAATCTTGTCAAGATGATAAATGATGTGATAGTTAAATTTAAACAGAAACTCACTTTAATGAGCTTAATGATAATTCAACTGTTTAGTTGACATGAAATACTCAAGATTTTTGTGATTTGTGATCACTTTGACAAAATAAACAAAGTCTTTGAGTTTTGATCATTATTTCTTGAAAGCACAAACAATGATCATAAGTTCTTTATTGTAGATTTCATAGTTACACTTGACTGAGTTATGCTTTTTCAAAAAGTAAGCAATTGAATGAAGAATCTCATTCTCATTATATTGAGAAAAAATGTCTTTGAATACATAGTTCAAAACATTGATTTCTATCACAATTTTATGATTTGAATTATAATAATAAAGAATAATCTTGAAAGTGAAGACTTTCTTAAGATTGTTGAATGCAATCTGACATTTCTGAAATCTGACAAAGAATACATCTTTTTGATGAAATAAGTGAGCAAGATAGCTATTTTACTATAGTCATAAATGAATCTTTTATAAAAGTTCGCGAAATTTAAAAAACTTTAAACATCTTTAACGTTAATTAAGATGAATCAATTGACAATGATGTTTATTTTAAAAAAATTCATCTTGATTTCTTTGATGATGATTATCAATTCTAGATATGAAACTTAAGTGATGTAAAACTTGCATTTAATTATATTCATCTGAAGATTTGCTTCTTGCAGCTTTTGCAGAATGAGCTTGACATAAATCTCATGCTTGAGTTCATTGTCAAAATAAATCAAAATGTCATTCAGATAAGTTGTACAGAATTTATTTAAATGTTCTTGAAGAGTATTATTAATGTACTTTTGAAATGAGACAGACTTATTACATAAATTAAAGAGCATGATTAAATACTTGAATAATTCAAATTGAGTGTGAAAAATAATGAGAACTTTATCTTCTTCTTTGATTCAAAGTAGATTGAATGCAAAGATGATATTTAGCTTGATAAAGATTTTAGCTCAACTTAAACAATTCAGCATTTCTGAGATTAAAGACAAAAAATATTGATTCTTGACTGTAATAGCGTTCAGATCTCAATAGTTTACGCAGAAGCAAAGTTCTTCTTCAAGTTTCTTGATGAAAAGAATAAAAATGATCATCTGAAAGTGATTGACTTGAATGAAATCTTTGCTCAGATTTTTATTCAGATAACAATGAAGTTCTAGAATTTTATCACGACTTATGTTGTACAAAGCAAAGACTGAGAATTAAGCATCTTTTTTAAGATGTATGACATGATCATGAACTTGATGTAAAGACAGAATATTAACATTCTTCTTAAAGAAGACATTTAAAAACTTGAAATATCTGAATGATAAAATTGTGACTGAATCAACATTCTTACTTTGTTGATAGACTTCAAGATCTTCTTATGTCATGAATGCAGTCAAATAAAATTTCTTTTTCATTTAATGAAGATTCAAATGAAGATTCTTATCATATATACTGTTTTGAGAGCAAAATAAAAACTGAGCAAAAGTTGAACTGTTTTTTGAACAAACAGTCAAAGTCACATGATGCAATTTTAATTCATCAGAGTCTAGATTAAAAGATGAGATTAACTTCAGATTCAAGAAAACATCAATTTTCTTTAAAATGATGCTAAACACTTCAATGTCTTTGACATAAACAGCATGATCAAAGTTTTAAACTTTCAACTCAATTATGTTAAGTTGTATAAAAGATTAATTGATTTGATTTGCTTGAAAAACAACAGAAGTTTTAAAGAGAAAAGAATTTTGACACTTGATTTTTAATGAATATTCTTTTTGAATGACTTGAAAAATACAACTAGAAGTTTCTTGTTTCAGATGAAAGATAAAACTAAACAAGATTTGTTTTTTATGAATGAGCTAAGTATTAGTTAACTTTTTATGAACAAACGAGAAATTATATTACTTCTTGTGAGCAAATGAGAAACTGAGTTACTTCTTGCAAGTGAATTGAGAATTGAATTGCTTTTTGTAAGTGAACTGAAAATTGAGTTGCTTTTTTTGAATGAATGAGAAACTAGATTGCTTTTTGCAAGCAAACTGAAAACTGAATTACTTCTTTCAAGTAAATGAGAAACTGAATTACTTCTTACAAGCAAATTAAATGTTGAATTACTTCTTGTGAATAATCTGTAAATTGAATTGCTTCTTGTGAGTAATCTGTAAACTGAATTGCTTCTTGTGAATAATTCATGAACTGAATTGCTTCTTGTGAGTGAATTAAGAACAAGATTGAGAGAAAGCTACTTTGTTAACTTTGAACAAGAAATTTTCTTCTTGTTGATTAAGATCATAAATCTTGATGAAAAATGAGCAATAATGATTAAGATAAAAGAAGAAAGATAAATTAAGAATATTGTGCTCAAAATTGACATCAATGACGTGATGATGAAGTCATGATAAACTCATGATGATGAAATATTAATTTAATTCAGTGATATAAAAGAATAGTTTCTTGATGTGTTCATCAAGAATCATTGTGATTTCAATGACATGAATAATATTATTGATTAAAGTGACTTGATCATCAAATTCTTGAAGTCTGCAAGAATGAATTAATTGATGCAAGAAAAAATGATGTTGTTATGTGAAGAATTTATTCATAAAAACATAAGCAGAAACTTCATTATCAATCAGAGTGAGAATGAAAACTTTAGATTAAGATTGATGTAAAATACAGAATATTATTATGTGATTATCTTTGAATGTTGAATTGAATTCAAAAAGTTTCAAGACAGATTTAGCAGAAAACTTTCTATATGATTGAAGTAAGAATGAAAAGATTGAAATTAATAAACAAGATGATATGTATACAGATTTCTGAGCGTAACTTAGTTCAAAGACTAAACTTTTCTTGCAGATAGCGAGACTTCTTCATTTATACTGATGATATCACTGTCATAAATGTTCATGATATGCAAAGTGAAGAACTTCTTATTTGAGCATTCTTTAGCAATTTTGCTTAAATGTTGCAATTTGCAGTAGTAGCACAGCTTTCATTTATTGCAGATTTTCTTGATCTCAAAAATGATCAAAGTCTTATCTTGAACAATGATAATAATAAAGTTTAAATTCATTGACTCATTGAAAGATGAAAGAAAAAGAAACAAAGATATTGTTGAAATGATAGTTACAGAAATGATGATCTTTGAACTTAAAGAATTACTAGTCAATGCAAAGATGTTCTTAACTTTGATGAGTGAAATGATGACAAAGTTGAAGTGAGATTGACAATGCTTAAGCTGCTAAAACTCTTCATCAATGTCAAAAAATGCTTGAATTCATTGATGAAAGATGAATGATTGAGTTTCATTAAGATTTTGTCAGAAAAAAATGATAACTTAAGTGAAATAATTAACATTGCACTTCAAACAATCAATCAATGAGAAAATTTTCATCAAAGAATATTCTTTCTTTTGATAAAAGAAATTGTAGTAATCAACAAAGCTATTCATGTCTTGCTTCAAAGTTTCACAAAGATATAAATGAGCATTTTCTGTCTTGAAAGAATTGTCATAGCAATGATGTAACTTATGTCATCAATTTGCGAAGATGAAAATAATACAAAGATCATTGACTCAATATTGACTCATTAAATTGTAAATTTTCTTATTTATGATGAGTTGTGACTTGACATAAATGATCTTGACTCAATGAGAGAGATAATGATTATCGTTTATATTCATGCGCTGTATCAGACTCTGCTTTCATGCATTCAATTAATTTTTGTTCTTCTCATATTTAAATATGTTAAGAAGTTTCTTAAATTTAAAAGCAATGAAGACAACAACAGAATTTGCAGAAGAATGAATGATAAGAAAAAATTGATTGTTTTAGATTTATGCAATAATCTGAACTATCATTGCAAAAGACTAAGAATTCAACTTTATATAAATTGAAGAACTGAGAATGATAAACAAGAATGAAATAATAACATTATGTTGTTAAACTTGATTTTGAAGCTTATGCATTGCACGAAAGATTTTAACTAAATTTTCAATCATACTTTGAGTGAACTGTTCAACAGCACACTCATCATCGATTAAGAAATTGTAAGATGACTTCATTTAAGCGAAAGAGTAACTAAATGAGATTTCAATGTATGAAAATGTTGCAGAAAGTGTAAATCTTTCATAATGTCAGAAACTAGATTGAATCATAGATTCTATCAATATAAAGAATTGATTATTATATTACTTAAACTAAATACAGAACAATACATCAAATAATGTACAAGATGAAAGACAAAGAATAAAAGAAAATAATGAAAGCTCAACTTTTATATACATGAATTGAGCAAAATCAAGACTAAACAGTAGTTCTATTGATTTAAGATTGCAGAAGTTCATGCACATGACTGAGATAATTGAAACAGAATTGCTGAGACTAGATTAAGATAATGATAACTAGATTAATGACTTGATTCATTGAACTGCAAAACAGATTCAATGAATTGAAATTACTTAAAACATTGATGATTTATGTTTTAAATTGAGTTAATGATCTGACATCATGACAGTTGAATTGCTCACATTTTCAACTCAACTCGAGTTGAATTAAGCATATTTTTAACTCAATTCAACTTGACTCGACTAGAAATTGAGTCAACTCGACTTGACTCATCAAGAACTTGAGCTTGACGTTAAGAAAGCTAAATATAGAAATTTTTTCGACTTTTGCATTATCTTTTTGCATTATCTTTTTGATAGAACTAGAAAGTCATGAAGAGAAAACATGAAGATCATTTAATAAAAAGTCATGAAGAGAAACATAAAGAGAAACATAGAGAGAAACATAAAGAGAAATATAAAGAGAAACATAAAGAGAAACATGAAGATTGTTTGATAGAAAGTCATAAAGAGAAACATAAAGAGAAACATGAAGAAAAACATGAAGAAAAACATGAAGAAAAACATGAAGATTGTTTGATAAAGAGTCATGATGAGAAAACATGAAGATCGTTTGACTTTGATAGAAAGTTATGACGGGAAAACATGGTAGAAAGTCATAAAGAGAAATCATGTAGACTGTTCAATCAAGCTATTTACATCTATTTAATATTTTGTCGAGTCGAGTTGTTGAATCAAACTTCTCAACTCGACTCAAGTTCTTGAGTTTAACTTCTCAACTTGACTCAACACTTTTTTCAAAAAATTTCAACTCGACTTGATGTGATCAGTTTACATACAATGAAGATAATGACAGATGCAAATATGTATGAATAAATAAATAAACAGATTAAGAAAATTTCAATCATTGATCAGGTGATTTTCAATCATCTGATGTACATACAACAACTTCAATGAACTGTAAAAATCAGAATGATAGTTGAAGTGAAAGAAAAAGAAATGATGATAGTTTAAACGGGAAAAAACGACTTGCACGAGTCAACGCAGCGAAAAAACATAGTGCAAAGTCGAAAAAGTTTTGATGTTGAGTCACGTGGTGAAACTCTTGGCAATCAACGATCAGAATACACTCTTGCTTCAGTACTATATAGATTGACAGGTAGCTGAGTCAGCAAAAATCTGCTATATTTACATCTTAATTGCCGATCTTGTTAAGGTGGCATGGTGTAATGGTAGCACGTAACGTTGTGGTTGCAAATCTCACGCCGAATGAGTGTTCGATTCACTTGAATCCGTTCCGATCCCGGTTCGATTCCGGGTGCCGCCAGTTTTTTCCCAATTATTTTAATTCCTATCAGGAATGGTAAGATGCGAAAATTTTGAGTTGATTAATTTTGAACAATTACAAATTAATTATGGACGATAGGTAGACAGTTGCCAAACTGTACAACTAGTAAATACATTTTCATCTCAGCGTTCTAGAGCTGGCTTTTGAGGAGAAGTGGCGGCCAAGGGATAAACCACACCATCATGAGAGCCATCCTCCGAGCCCTTACCTTCAATCATGTTCAACGTATCGCTCTGTTATCAATTTTCCTATAAGAGACTTGTGACAAATCATTCTGTATTGCAGATTCCACAGCGGCATGCCAACAGAGCACTAAGGGAGATATGCAAGCCGTTGCCGAGATCTGGCATTCCACAGTGTCGTCGCGCTCTCATTCCACATC
>JAABUV010000608.1_pt1 | contig 54335 bp, 97 predicted proteins | sample 5559971 | NCBI WGS metagenome assembly JAABUV01 (sample SAMN10711881, study PRJNA513362) | rock metagenome | isolation source: Antarctica rocks | place: Antarctica: Victoria Land, Knobhead nord | collected 2015-12-19 | reverse complement strand
CGCTGCGGGCGGCGGCGGCCGCGCCGGCGGCCGCGCCGGAGCCGGCGCTGGAGAGCGTGAAGCCGACGCGGGCGCGCGCCCTGCCCTACCCCTACCCCGGCGCCCTGCCCAACTCCTACCCCGGCAATTAGGACCCGGTCCACCAACCAAGCAAGAAGCGCGGCGACTCCTGGAGGGCTGGGCGCTGACAGACATGGAGCGCCGCTCCTGATGCTAGCCATCCCTACAGTGGGGCCTGGCATGGGCTTTTGCAGCTTTCCGGGGCCTTGGGCGTGACCATGCCAAGCATGTTCACGGAGGTCCCGAAACCTAGACAGCATGGTATTTTTTGCACAGAGTGGGCTTGCCGTGTGTTAGCTACCAAGCGTGCCACGGGTCATCTGCGACCCATGCGCTGGAACCGCCAAGAACGCTGGACGTGATTTGCGTGCTGATGCTTTGCTTTGACCGAGGTAGAGCTGTGTGTGAAGCGGACGAGGCTGCACGGGCTGCCCCACGAGGACCCGTCAAGACCTGCCTTGTATGTAACATGCCTGCAAATCCACACAGTGCCTCGCGCACGTTCCTGCCTGGCATTGCCCCTAACTTGCACTCAGCCTGATCTGGGCTAGTACTTGGGGTCCACTATAAGAGGTGCACGACAGTGCCGTCCCTTCGCATGACAAGCTGCATGTCGGTCAATTTTATACACCTTCAGTCGTAATGAAAGGAAGCCAGGTTTGCCATGCATGCATGCAATGCTGAGGAGCTTTGCTACACCTTGTGCACGTACAGACATGTCAGCCCTATGTCTCATTGCACTATACAGACAGGCCCTGTTCAAGTGTGTGGGCACTAAAAGGTCTGCACTGGCTGCGCAGTAGCCCGGTGTTTAACACAGTGATTGTTTGCTGACACGCGCGTGCCCCGCGCAGCAATCCTTCATCGTGAGCACCACGCCGCAGTCAGGGAGCGCAAGCGCGGCGGCAATGCCGAGCGGCCTCATGGCGCCCGTGCAGAGCGAGGCGGGCGCCAAGACGCAGCCGGCCAGCCGGCGCCTGACGGCTGTGGCGGGCTACCCGGCGGTGTCCTTCCAGGTGCACACTTGCGCAGCATGCATGCAAGGACAGCAGCGCCGCTGCTTCACTGCCCCCCTAAGCGTTTGTGGGCAAAGCAACTATGAAAAAAAGACTGTGCAAAAAAAGACTCCATGTACACCAGGGAAAGCACAGGTCAGAGCCGGCATGGTGTTGTAGCGACTTGCAGGCAGAGGGCGGTGGCGTGAGAGCACCTCGTGAAGGCCGAGCGGAGGGTCCCAGGCTCCCCCATGCAGCGCTGTGTGGGACGACTTCATAACCTGGCCCATGCTACCTCCCCCTGTGCACGCTCGCAGGACCTGAGACGCTTTGACAGGTGCACTCGACTTGATTTAACGAAGGTCAGTGTTTACGAGCCGGACTCCATGCTCTACATGTGGAGTGGCACGGGCGCGCAGGCCACGCTGCAGGACATCGCGCCGGACGCCTGGGCCTCAACCAAGGACTCGTACATCAGCGGCGTGGCGTCGGCGGCCAATGTGGACGCCAAGTGGGTCAAGGTCACTGGCGTCAGCGCCAGCGCGCCGCTGGTCGTCAGCACGCAGGCGCGGCCCCTGTGGGGCACCTTGTGGGAGCTTGGCCTGGCTCGAGTGCTGTTGGTCCCCGGAAAGAACCATAGGCGCTTTCGCCGGGCTGGCTTGCATGCTTATTCCTCCTGGGGCACCGTGGCAAGGCTTGCTCAAGCGCTTGGCGCAGTGCGCTTGCTTCCGTAGCGCGACAGGCGCTGTGCGTGTGCTCGCGGCGCGCTCTTGCGGCAGCCTGGGGTTGGAGCCGGACTGTCCTTATCATGCCGCTTCCCTTGTGCCTGAGCGCTCTGCAATCATGCATGCATGCATGGATCCGAATGTGCGGCTTCTACCGCGTGCGCACAGCGCTAGCCCTCACGCCGGCCCAAGCGCGCAGGTCACGTTCGAGAACTCTGACGCGACCGCGGCCGCCGCGCTGGCCAAGTCGATGCGCGACACCGGCGGCGCCAACATCTTTGTGCCGGGCTTTGGCAACGCGGCCATCGGCAGCGTCAAGGAGTTCACCGTGCCTGTCGACGCGAAGCTGGCCCGGTGCGGCGCCCCGCATTGCATTGAATTATAGCTTTCGCATTTTGCACACCTGGACTGCTTGCATGAAAGTAGACTTTGCGCATGCCGCAGCACTGCCTGTGCCGCTGCACCCAGTGCCTGGCAGCGCCTGCCTTTGCAGCCCTGCGCGCCGCTGCGCGGCAACCGCGAGCACGGCAGGTGTTGAGCTGCGCGCGCCCTGCACCGCAGGCCGACCGGGGCGCCCGCGCCCAACCCGCTGCAGACGACGGGCACGCTCAGCTTTGCGGCGATTGCCAACTCGGGCCTGCGCCCTGCCAAGCCACTGACTGTGCAGACGCCTGAAGGGGTAAGCACCCCCTGTGATCATCATGTGGGGTTGTTTGGGTGGCTCTCAGAACCCCTTGATGTTTGTCTTGAGCTGTGAGGTGCGACTTCATTGCCCAAAAGCGCGCGACTAACTCTCAATAGCCCATGAATCCAGGTGGGTATGCCTCGGCGTCAAATGGTTTACTGTGAAAGGATTGCAAGGGACCATGCAAGCCTACATGCAACCTTTGGGTCAGCAGCATGTGGGCTCCCTGAGCTACTAATGACTGACACGGCTGTCATGGTGGTGGTTAGAGAAAAGACGCTGTGTTAGGCAGCAGGTCTGGCAGTACTTGCTGGACCTGTCATACACGCCATGTGTTGAAAGCTCCGGGTCTGCGAAAGCTTGCATGTGGCGAGGCTGAGACGTTGAGCCTGCGTGCAGTACTACGGCCAGGGTGGGCTGTCGATGGGCGCGGGCGCCGGCATCGCGGTGGGCGTCCTCGCGTCCGTGGGCCTGCTGCTGGCCTTTGCGGCCGTCTGGCGCCGGCGCACCAGCAGGTCTGCGACGCCGCGGTCCATGTGTTGCTGCGCAACTCTCTCCCTGGTCCTGTTCAGGGCATGGACGGTGTTATCGTGCTGCTCGTGGGCGAGCATCCAGTGATGGTGTTGTGGTGTTGTGTCATAATTGCAGTCAGAAAACCATTGGCAGCCTATAGGCGGCATGCCACTCGCATACTAAATCTGGCAAAGTTCTAGTGTGCGGCAAAGGCACAGAGTGATACGCCTGGCCTTTTTCTTGTTACTGGTATGTAATGGAGCCGTGCGGGGGCAGGCTGCACCACTGGAGCAACTGCCAAGCGCCAGAGACGCCGGGCATCGCAAAGATGGTGCGCCACGAGCTCAGCATGTCTTGGTTGCAACCCTAACTTCCTGCCCTGCAGGAAAGAAAATCTCGCTGCCAATTACATGTTGCTAGTCTTCTGTGCTCAAATGCTTTGTAGCCAAAGGATAAGCTTCAACTACCAGTGCGCTGCCTTCATGCACAAACTCTTTATGGTGATGAGGTTCAGGTCGCTGACCATTTGCTACCACTCCCACCACTGATCTAAGCGTGAAGCACAAGCTGGATGCTGGCTTGCTGCACTGTCTGCCGCGCACGTAGTGGCACGCCATGCTGGTCACGACCAAAGGCTTGCGCGCCAGGACGACATCACGCCCTTCTCGGTCGCGGTGGCGGGGAAGATGCAGCAGGGCAAGGCCGCCAGCGCAGCACCTGTCCAGCCCCAGGCAAGCCCAGCATGCCATAAGGCACAATGCCGCCCTGGCTGCACATGACAACGCAGGTGATAGTCTTTGAGCGGTTTCACGCAGGCCGAAACCTTCTCAAGCTGCGCTTTGCATGGCTTGCAGTCTGTAGCTCCACTTGTGTTCTCATGCCCCCTGCGTGCTTGGCAGCACCCAGGTCCGCTGACCTCACTTCCATACGTCATGTCAGGCAGACGAGCTTGTACGGATTGGTGCCAAGCCTTACAGTGCTAAGCTGAATGCCATGCACTCCGCTGGCAGGCATGCTTCTGCTGAAGGCTGAGCCGTGTGCGCGCCAGGCGACAAAACCCGTGCAACCAGTCTAGGCGTGGCGTGCGCCGCGCGTGTGGACGGGAGCGCTTGGGGGGTCAGATAATAAGAGAGTCCTGGGATCGGAAAGGTTGCTGATGCAGGCTAGCTGCAGGGCTGCAACTTTCTAAATCGTGTTTCATGACCAGGTCTTCAAGTGGGCTTGTATAAAACAAGAAGAGAATGCTCAAGCAGTGACTCCTTGCATTTGTCTCTGCTGCTATGTGCCGTGTGTGCTTTTGTGCTGATGCGTGATTACCTGTAAGCCAAGCATGCCTGGCACATCGACTCACGCCCTGCAGAAGCCGCTCTTGGCAGACTGCCGCAGCACCACTGCCCACGTCCTGCCAGCTTGGCGGCAGCGCAAGCACTGCCGGGCTGCCTTCTGCGCCGCGAGTGCAAACCAGACCCGGTCACGCATTGCCATCAATGCTACGGGCGGCGATGGCAGCACTGCTCGAGGCATGGAGCTGCCGCCGGACGTGCAGCAGGGCATCAGCGATGCTCAGGACGCGATTGAGCTGTCTGCAGCGACTGTGATTGAGAACAGGCAGGCCTGGCCCGGCAGCGCAGCCCAGCTGCACCTGCTTGCCCCGCCTTCAGTTTGGTCCACGCGGCTGAGAAAGCAGCGCCTGACGCAGGGCAGAGTCGGCCGACGGCTCCCTGCGCACGCTGGTGCTGAGCGTCGAGGACCAGGCGCGGCTGCCGCCTCACAGCCCCCCCTTCCCGCATCTTGGGCGCAGCAGAGCGCCCAGCTCTGACCAGAGTCAATGTGGCTGGCTTGCACTGTCGCAGCATTGCGCGCCCCTCCCCCAGTTCTGCCACCCTCGCCTTGAACCCCAAAAAAAGGAAATATGGGGGAAAAAGAAAAGGTCGCTATGGCACCAGGTGACGTACCTGGACGGGCGCAAGCTGCGCGGCCGTCAGGAGGCGCCGCGCTGGGTGGACGCATACACGGTGCCCGGCCAGTTCATACGCGTGCAGCGCGAGGCCGGGGCCGCCGCGCCGCGGCTGTACGCGCTGGCCAACTCGCCGTACGCCGCCAAGCGCGAGTCCGCCAACCTGGACGCCTCCATCGTCGAGGCGCGCCCCCCAGATATAGAATAGGGTAGGGTAGGTAGGGTAGAGCAGGCAGTCGTGGGTCGTGCTGCTATTGTGAAGCGGCGCCGCGGAGCCGCTGAGCTGCACGCTGGCCGGCAAGTCTCCGTGCGACGGTGCTTGGACAGCAGGCGCGCCGACGCCGGCAGGCGCGGCTCCGCCCGGCAGGCTCGGGTGGCGCGCGGTGGCGTCTTAGTGTCAGCGCGTGCAGTGTGCATGGGCTGCACGTGTGTGGACGGTGCGCCTTGGTGGAAACTACCAGCAAGCATGACATGAATGTCATGCTCATGCGTATGCGCATGGCGACCAGCTGGCCGGCGAGCAGCTGGGCTTGCTGCCGGCCCGGCATGCTTGCCGCCTGTACAGGCGCCCAGGCCCGCGCCCGCACCTCGCATGCGCCGCCCAGGTGCTGGTGGACGGGCGCAGGTGCGGCCTACACAGGCTTGCCCGCCTATACAGGCAACCAGACCCGCGCCCACACCTCGCATGCGCCGCTCAGGTGCTGGTGGATGGGCGCAGGTGCGGCCTATACAGGCTTGCCCGCATATACAGGCACACAGACCCGCGCCCACATCTCGCACGCGCGCCTCAGGTGCTGGTGGACCGGCGCGGGTGCGCGGACGACCGGCAGATGGCCGAGCTGGGGCCGGGCGCGCTGCTGCAGGTGTCCGGCGTGGTGGGCCGGGGGTGAGCTCCCCCGACTCGCCCGGGTAATCGACTCGCCCGGGTGCTCACACAGCGCTAAGGACGAGGCCTTTGAGCGCGGAGCCTCCTCGCAGCCAGTGTGTGCCCTCGCAAAGGAAGCGCAGCCTGCCAAGGCAGCCTGCCGGCTCCACACGCGGCGCGCGGAGTGCGCAGCGCGAAGCGCGGCTCAGACGCATCAGCGCAGGGCTGCTGGCTCTTGGACAGCTCCGCGGCCGGCTCAGCAGCGCGTCCGTGATCTGTGCAGCAGCATGTGGCCTGCAGCCCCAGTGAGCACGCGCATGTGCACAGCTACGCCGCCGCTGGCCGGCAGCCGCAAGGGGGGTGCCGCCTGCGCTGGGACTTGCCCTTGCTGACCTGAGCACGGCATGCGTGATACGAACTGCTCCGCCTTGGTTCCGTGTTAAGGTAGGATTAGGGGTTAAGACCTTGACATCGTGTGTGCGCCTTATTAGGACCGGCGCCGCGCGCGCAGGTACGCCTCGCTGTTCAACAGCTACGTCGGGCTGCTGAGCGCGCTGGAGGACAGCCGCGCCCTGCTGATGGTCGGCGCGGGCGCGGCCGGCATTGCGCCCCTGCGCGCGGCGGTCGAGTGGACGCCTGTGCAGGCGCGCGCGCCCTGGTCGCGCCCCGGCCGCGGTTGTGCCCAGAGCGCATAGGGCTGCCTTGCCGGGACCCTCAGGCGCCAGGATGCCGCACGCATGCCACTTGGCTGTCGAGTGACCAGTCGAGTGACCAGTCCGCGCAAGCGCAGAGTTACTTGCACACCAGTGAGTCACTCTGCACCAGCGCAGCGTGCAGCCAGGCAGGGCGCGGCAAGCCGCGCTAGGCGCGAGCGCGCAGGCGCACGCGACCGCGCACAGCGTGGCGCTGTTCTACGCGGCGCCAGACGCAACGCGCGCGGCCTACCTGAAGGACTGGGACGCCTGGCGCGGCGCGGGCGTGCGCTTCGAGGCATGTTACAGCCGCCCGGACGCCGCGGGCGCCGACGCGCTGGCGGCGAACGGCGCCGCAGACCCCGATGCAGGAGCCGTGCTGGTGCGCGCGCGCCCTGCCGGGAAGAGAAAGCCACACGCTCTGCAAATGAGGCGCGGCGTGCGCCTGCTTTACACCCCTGCTGCACGTGGCCCATCTCTGGGCGTCGGAGCGCGAGCAGCGACCATGCAACCCTGCAGACCTTGACCCCTTGGGGTTGCATACATGGGCATGCGGCGGGCGAGCCGTCTATGCGCTGCGGGGCTACTGCGTTCAGGGCTTGCGTGGCACGGCGCGCGCGCCAGGGAACATGCCATGTGGTTGTGGGCGTGTGGCTGCACAGAGCCCCGGCAACCTGCCATTTGCGCATGCGCTCCTTGCGCAAAGCCTGTGCATCCTGATGTCATTGTGCATGATGCAAGACTCATACGTCCAAGCACGTGGTGCATGTCCGAGGCATGCTTGCAAGACTCAGAGTGACCGAGGCGTGGTGCAAGGCTCAAGCGTCTGGGGCGGCTGGCGGCCGTCAGGCGGCGCTGGAGGGCGCCATCTTCGGCGGGCCGGGCGGCCTGGCGGGCGCGGTGGGCGGCGACCCGCGCGACGCGGCCGTGCTGCTGTCCGGGCTGCCCGGCGACGCGACCGCGGCGCTCACGCGGCGGCTCACCGGCGAGGGCGTCGCGCGCGAGCGCGTCCTCTTCTGCAACTTCTTCTAGGGTGTAGGGTCCGGGGAGTGCCGCAGAGCTTGCCGCCGCTCAGCTTGGGCAAACGCAAGCGCGTCCTCGTCTGCGTTTCCTTGCATGACAAACATGCGGCACACGACTGCTCATGATGCATACGCGATTGTGTTTAACCTTCTTGCAAGTGGCGTAAAAATGCACGCAGCACAAGATCACTCATGCGCGCATTTGCGCATCTACAAATGCCATCATCTCTCTCAAACAGGTGAGTGTCGTGCACATTGCTGCACACCCATTTGGTTTAGCCATGTCCACTGACAATAGCTCGCTTAGCAGACTCCCTATTGCTCAATCATAGACCAAGCGCAAACATGGCACGCACAGCTTGCAGCATGAACACAGCATGGGCAAACTGATACAGCATAGCTGGGCATCAGACAGAGGTGTTAGGCACTTGTTCCATCTGACTGTCACAATCTGACACCGCCTAGCCTGCAGCCACCTGCAAAACTGTCGCATGCTCTGTGAATACTCTCCACCCGGCCGAATGTCAAAGGTGCACTGCAAGCTTGCTGGATCTGGCAGACACTTGACGCCCACACGGCGGCAATTAGCAGCACCTTGCATCATACCAGCAGCTCAGACAGCGGGCATCAGGCGCCGCTGAAGCGCCTCACAGCGATGCGCGCAGCAGCGCGGCGCGCAGCTGCGTGAGCCAGGCCGGCGCGGCCATCCCCACGGACTGCGGGGGCGCCCAGGACCCCCACGCGAGTGGGACGCCGGCCAGGCCGGTGCCCGCAGGCGCCCACGCGGCCGCGGCCAGCAGCGCCCATGCGCCCACCGCCGCAAACAGCGCCGACAGGAACAGCGCGCGCCATGCGGGCGCGCGCCGGCTGAGCTGCGTCAGCAGCGCGTCCCGCCTGCCCGGCGCGCCTGCGCGCGGCGCCAGCACTTGAGGCGGGGCCCTGGCTCGAGGTTGCACCAGATTCCCGCCTCCCCGGAGCCGCCGCGCCAACAGAGGTGGTGGTGCGAGCAAGACACAAGGCAGCCACACCAACACGCGTACTTCTGCGTGTCCACCCGCAGATCCCACGGCACAGACCCTATCCTACCTGCCGCCTCGAGGCAGACCCTTGACGTCACCCTCAGGTCAACCGGCCGCCTAGCGAAGCAGACCGCACCTGGCAACACGCCTGCAGCCGCCCCGCCCAGCGCGGGCGCGGGCGCCGCGGCGGCGCCGGCCGGCAGGGCGGGCAGCGCGGCCAGGCGCTGCCGCAGCACCTGCGAGAGCAGGCGGTACGCGTCGCGCATGCCCTGCGCGCGCCCCCCGCATCAGTGCATTGCATCAGAAGGTGCATGAGACGCCTCCTTGAGCGGCCCCCGCTGCTGCAGGGTTTATGCTGAGCTGGTGTGCAGCCGCACTTGCTGCGCACGCACCCATGCGAGATATCAAATCGCATGCAGAGTTCCTCCAGTCACGCCCACACCTCCACGCCACTACCTCCAGATAAGCGTGCACGCTGGCATGCGTGACAGAGCCTCCCACACTCTCGATACTTCTAGAAGCAAACCCCTCTCAAGCATCATCATACTCCTGAGGTCAAACTCGCTGTTACCCTAGCAACCCTGGCGTACACTTCGCTGCTATCGTAAGCAACGCGACGAAATACATGCAGCACGCTTGAAGCATGTGGTATCCGCGCATGCAGGCAGAGCTTGAGACACTCCGCACGACACATCCGTTCTCATGAGCTGTTTCAAAGAGCGCCGCATGCGACTGCGCGCCTCCAGCGACGAGCTCTCGATGAGCCCGCGCATGCCAAACAGCGGCCGCGTGAAGACCACGCGTGCGGACACGATCAGCCGCGCGCGGCCCGCGCTCACCGGCGCCGCCACCCACTGCAGCTCCTGGTGAAACGCGCCCCCGCACGGCACCTGCGGCCGCGCCACGCCCGGCGAATCAGGCTCTCCAGCCTGGCTACCTGACTGCACGCACAAAACCTGCCCCATGGCACGCCCGGCACCAAGCTCTCCAGCGTGCGGGCTGCGTAGCCGATCGGCACCTGCCCGCGCCACTTCCCTGCATCGGGCTGGAAAGCCTCTCCAGCCCGGCCGCCTGCCTGCGCAGCGCCGCCTTGCTCTCCGCCTCTCGCTGCAGGGCCTGGGCGCTCACCTATCCGTGGGCAAGCGACGCATCGGCCGCAACCTCGGCTCCCACTCCGCCAGTATGCACACAGCAACGTAGTGCTCCGTGAGTGTGCATTGACAGCAGGCACCCTCGCGCGCACCCTTCGCTCTTGGCATCAACCCTGACTGGGTAATGTGAGGGTTGGAATACGCTGACCAACAGGCGCGGCGCAAAGGGGCACCTCGGGCGTGCGCGCGACGACCGAGACCCAGAAGCCGTCCGCGCCGCGCCGCCGGCAGTGCTGCACCTCCTCGCAGCGCGCCTCCGAGGGGCCCAGCCGGTTGCGCTTCACGGGCACCGTGTACTCCAGCCGCCGCTCAAAGCCGCCGCCTGCCAGAGCAGGGTAGGGTTTGAACCACGACACTCCGCCATGCGGTGGTCACTAGCTTGCGCGCTTGGGCCACAAAGCATGCGCTGGCACACACGTCCACACACTGTCTGCCCTTCCTGACAGGTCTCAGGAGCGCTCAAACAGGAGGGCAAGCATGCTGCTTCAACGACTGACACCCCAGGTCGGGAGGCAGAGGACGGGAAGCAGGGGCTGGACGCGCACACGTGCATGAGCGCGGGGACGTGCGTACGCGCTCTCTGGCACCCGGTGTGGGAAACACACTTCAGTCGCGGACGTGCGCGCGCGCTCTCTGGCACTCACTGTGTGGGGACACACTGTGGGGGGACACACACACCGGGGGCCGGCGCGGCAGCGCACGTTTGGTCTCCGCGTCGACCATCACCCAGCCGGTCAGCACCGTCCCGCGCGCCTGCCGCCGCGCCAGGAACTCGCGCCAGAAGTCCGCGTCCGCCATCATCAGGCGCCACAGCGCCTTGACGTCCAGCGGCAGCGTCTCATCGAGCAGCACGTGCTCCAGCGGCGGCGGCAGGGGCGCCGCGCCGGTTGCCACGGCGGTGACCAGCAGCTCGTCTGCGCCGGCGGCGGCGCCGCCCTTCGCGCTGTCTGCGTCCTGCGCGCCCGGCCGCGCCCCGCCCTGCTCGCACTCTGTCTCGCGCTGTGCAGCCTCACAAGGCGTGCACGTCTACATAATAGTAATGTAAGCGCCGTGCTGCCTTCGTGTGCAGAGCCAACAAGCCAGGCAACTCCCATGCTGCAGCGGCCCTGGGCACGGTTGGCATCTTGTGCCAGGCAGTAGGTGCGCTCATCACTTTCACTTTCAGGAGTACAAGTACTGAGCACACGAAGGACACCTCCTGCCGGACTGGACTTGCTGCATGAAAGCACAAAGGGCAAAGCCAGGTGAAAACATGTCTGCGAGTGATAAGGACGCAGTGTGCAGTACATCGCGTTGTAGTGTTGCAGCAGTCAGCGACCCATAGCGTTCTACGTTGGTCGATGCGCACCACAATGCAGCATACAAGCACCCACCACAGCTCTGAAGCACGCAGCAATCCAGAATCTACACACCAAGTGTATCCTTGGCCACTCACAGCGCACACTGCCTCAACTAGTATACGAGGCAGGGTGGCTCCTGGCGCGCACCGCGAGCGAAGACCGCGGAGTTCGCCTCCGCTTTCGCCGCTGCCGAACCTCCTGCACCTGCAGCACCAGCAGCACCCCCACTGCCACGCCGCCCAGCACGGGTGCGACCACGCGCACGCCGTTCGCCACGCCAGCCAGGGCGCCCTGCAGCTGCCTCCGCGGCATGTTGTCCAGCACCCCCGCAGCGCCTGAGCACCGTATCCGCGTGACTGCGTGCGGCCGCGAGCGGCTGGACCGCACGACACGCTGCATAGACTATCTGAGGTCAGCAGGCCAATTCCAAGTCCAAGAGCATAGGCAGCAGGGCCTGGAATAGGGCTTCTTTGGACTGGCTGAGCGCGCTCAGCCTGCGAGCCATAGTTGCTAGCCAACTATATATAGAGTCATTGGACGGAAAACAGTAGCCGGGAGAGGCACTTGCCGAAAGCTCAAAAGGCGGTTTGTTTTGCATACACTTATATAATAAGCTGCGCATCACCTGCAACGGCATATAGGCTCTGTATACGATACGACATTCTGATACAGTGCGTTCACTATGCTAGCAACGCCCTACTAACCTCTGCAAGTCACTGCTTTTTGTGCACAAGCCATGCTCTTGTAGCTCACTGCCGTTAGCTCAGCCGTTTTTGGTGCGGACTAAAGCAGCATGGGCGTGCAGGTGCTGTCCTGAAAGTGTCTTTGCAAGCTTACTACCTTGAAGGCGCCATGCAGCATGGCCACATCTGTATGTGCGGGCCCAAGCTCACAGTGATATGCAAGGAGGCAAGGACCGAGGTGCGCACAGGTGCAACGTGCACCTGCTCAAGCACTCGTTCCCTTGCAGGTGGCATTTGAGCGCAGAGGCTGGCGCGGCGAGACCTTGCAGCCGTCGAGCTGCGTCAAGCCGGCGGCGCCCGTGCGGAGTGCTCCTCGGGCGACGTAGCGGCACGCACTGTGTGCACTCCAGTTGGCCAGCTCGAGCTCAGGCGGCGCAGTGCGCGCCATGCTCCGCCAACCCGCCTGCACAGGCTCAGACTCCGTGGAATACCCGTGTGACTGCTTTCTTGGATGCCTTGGTGTTCCCTCACAGACTCGACAGACTTATTGATGGACGCGCCAACGTGTTGCTTGGTATTGACAGTACTGCTTTGGCCTGTCATGCGTGTGAGTACGATAGAGGAGCAGCATGCCTGGCACGGTGCCATGCGCTCTACCCGAGCGTGCCGCCTGCTCGCTCCCAGGCAACATGCTGGCTTTCGCCGAGCTTCACCTCACGAATCGTGTGCAGCAGGCAGGCGCATGCGTTCCGGAGGCCGGGACACACGCGTAGGTGCCGGCGGGCTGCGTGCTGCGCAGCCCTGCCCAGCCTGGCAGAGACCGACACCAAGACCAGCCTGAGGTCGCGCCCACCGCAGCCCGGGTTCTGGCAGCATGCATCCCTCCTGGCGCAGTCAACGTGTCATTAGGCTCGCGTGTTGTCTGCTTGTGTGAATGCGCAGACATGCAGCCAGGCTGCCGACACGCAGACCTGCTGACCAGCGCGGTAAAGTCAACCGGCACAGACCCCGGCCATTGCCTGGTTTCCGTCACCTCTGCCAACTGGTGGATGTTGCGTGACCAGCCCACCCCTGATGGCTTGAATCCTGTTACCAATGACGAAAATGACTTGCAGTCGTGGCATCAGCATGCATCCGCAGGCTGCCTTGACACGCTCCATCACATGGCAGGCTCAGCGCAGGGGCGAGTGCGATGATGCCCGAGTGGTGTCGCCGACGCAGAGCCTGCTGCGCGCGCAGGTGGTGCTCCAGCCTGTCCGAGCGCCTGGTTCTGGACTCCGCGCTAGATGAGGTATTTACGGTGCGCACGGCATGCGGCCAGAGCCGGAGCCAGCCACGAGGGCGCGGCGCAGGTCCCTGGCAGCGCATTTCGTGGCGCATGTGCCGATGGGGGACGTGCGGCGGCGTGGCACAAGCAATGGGGTTAGGGTGCATATACCCAACTGTGCGCGGACTTGGCCGATGGAAGCGGCCCGTGTCAGCGCAGCGTCCTCCCCCGCACGCGCGGACTGTGCCGCCGGGGAGGCGCAACGAACCATTGCGGTCAGGGTACATATACCCCACAGTGCGCGGACTCGGCCGGTGGAAGCGGCTCGTGTCAGCGCAGCGTCCTGCACCGCATGCGCGGACTGTGCTGCCGGGGAGGCGCAACGGGTGCACCTTGTGCACCTGGCTGCTCGTGCTGGTATGTGGCTGAAGTGCGCACATCAGCACCATAGCACACCAGCATGATAGCACGTACGCAGCCTGCGCCCCAAGGAACGCGTGGGACAATGGCGCCGCGGCGCAGGCGTTCGACAGCCAGCTTGCGGGCGCCGCGCTTCCCCCCCAGGCGCGCGCCCGCCGCTCACGCAGGCCCGGCGCTGTGCGCGGCGGCCACCTTTGCGTCTGCGCCTGCCGCAGCGCACGCGACCATGCCGCTGCAGACACCCCGCCTGCGCGGCTGCCCCGACAGCAACCCTGCAGCGCCCCGCGCCGCCCGTGCCGCGCGGCCGACGCCGGCGGCGGCCGCGCGGGGCGCAGGTGGCCATCATCTTCGCGTCAGGCGCGCTCGCCAGCTTCGACCAGCTGGCCGAGGCGTCGGCGCGGCTGCGCACGCGCTACCCCTCGCTGCTGGCGGTCGTCGGCGGGGCGGTGCGCCCCCCGCACGCTCGCCGGCTGGGCCGCGCGCCGTGCACGCCCAGCCGGCCGTTGAATTTCCATGGCGTGGCCTAGCAAAGAGTGACGTCTGTGGCGCACAAACCGCATGGCGCCCGTGATAGGCATGTCCGGCGCGGCGACCTTTAGCAAGGGTCGTGCGTCCTCTTTTCAGATTGCTTGTGACCCTGCCCTAGCCCCATAGGTAAGTGTTCTTTTCTGCGCGCTGCGCGCAGGCGCAGGGCGTGATCGGCGGCGCCGAGGGCGGCCCGCGCGAGGTGGAGGCCGCGCCCGCGCTGTCCGTCACGCTCGGCTGCCTGCCCGGCACGGAGATACGGGCGGTGCGGATCAACGACGCCAACATGCCAGACGGCGGTGCGGCGCCTGCGTGCTTCTGCTTTTGCAGCCAAAAGTCAGAAACGGACTTGTTGCGGCATGTGTCGATCTGCACTGCACAGGAGTTTGGTCCTTGCCACAGCTGTTCACGGAATCATGGCATGATGAATGCCTCGTTCGTATTTCCTGTCAGCGACGATTGAGGTACGTGCCCCGGGGGTCAGGGCTCACCTGCAAAAATAGGCCAAGGCAAGCAGCGGGCGCCTCGCGTAACAGCCGCACCGCCGCGCGGGCGTGCAGACGCATCGCCGGAGCGCTGGCAGGAGCTGCTGGGCGTGCCGGTGGACACGCCCAAGCGCGTCAGCCTCCTGCTCGTATCCAGCCCAGCCTTCTCGGGCATCATGGACCTCATGGCAGGTGCCTAACCCTAAACCTAACCCCCACAGGGGCTGCGCCGAGCAGCAGTGCAGCTCACAAGCACTTGCACACCCTGCATACCACAACCTGATGGTTGATGTTTGGGATGTGCTATGCTGCACCACCCTGGCTTGACAGCAACAACGCACAGGCATGCTGTACGAAGATGGGCAGACGTGCGCTCTCTGGCGCGCACAGGGCTGGACTTTGCGTACCCGGAGGCGGCCAAGATAGGCGGCCTGGCCAGCGGCCCCGCGCAGCGCGCGCCCGCGCTGGCCGACCAGGCGCAGGGCGCTAAGGCGGGCCCCGACATCACCATCGCGGGCATCGGCCGCCCCGCCGCTGGCGAGCGTGGCTGGCCCCTCGTGTGCTGGAGCGCAGGTGAGCCCTGCGCTTCGTGGAACACAGTGTAGAAAAGGCAACACCGCAAGTATCCCGGACAGAGTACAGGCATCAGACAGGCTTGACAGGAGATACTGCACCTGATGTTCTGCAGGCTTGCCGATGCTGTGAATACACTCCGAAGGGCTGTGCAAAGCGTGTATGATGGTGCTTAGTCGTCAACATGTAATACCCAGCATTTTGCATTGGTAGGTGCCTTGCATGACTGCTAGCCGTATGATTCGGACATGGGTTTGCTGCTATGCAAGAACAAGACTTTGAAGCGCGTGTTGCATGACACCACAGGTGAACTAGTCATGCATCTGGCAAGACGGACATGCGCATGTGTGGCATCTCACATACGGGCCACGCAGGGGAATCATCGGACGGCGGCGGCTGGGGTGCGGGCGGCGGCGGCGTGGCCATGGACGGCTGCGCAGTGCTCGTGCTGCATAGCGACGCCGTGTTCATGGAACCGCTCATTGCGCAGGTAGGGCGCAGGACCAGCCGGCATGGCCTCGCTTGCAGCTGCACAGGCGATGGCAGGGTGTCTGCGCCACCATGCATCCCACAGCGCCTTGACAGGGCAAGCTCGACAGCTCATGCAATCTGCTCTGCATTTGTTAAAAGTGTGCTGTAACAGGGAGGGCGTGCGTCTCGAAGGAGATATGACGGCAGCTGACCACGTATGCGGGCAACTCATTGCTGGTGCGACGGCACAGCCGGTGCGAGGCTCTGCCTGTCGCGCAGGGCTGCCGCGCCATCAGCGCGACCTATGTGGTGGACCGGGCCAAGAACGGCGCGATCATGTCGCTGGCGCCGGCGGACAAGCCCGGCCGGTCGCTGGGCCCGCTCAAGGCGCTCGCGCGCGCGCTCTCGGAGCTGCCGCCGGGGGAGCGGTGCGGGCATTGCTTCACACAGTGCACACATGCGCTTACATGTCCTCTCGCGTCACAATGAGATTTTGGACTGGTCCCATGTTGTGCAAGTACGGAAATCAGCTGCGTGTGACTGACTCCATGCATGCTGGCAGCTTCTTCGGAGCTGCCAGTCGTTTCTTGATTGCACCGCACAGCAACCTGGAGCAAGTCAGCGCCCAGCAGCAGACCCACTACCGCGGGCCCTGCTGCACGACAGGCGGGGATTGCACCACTTCGGCATGCACTTGGCTGCTCGCGCAGCGCATGTGTGCGGCTGTGGTTGTGTGTGTGTATTATACTCTAGCCCTAGTCGTACTTACCCTAGCCCTAACCCTAACCACCTCCAGCGCGACGGGCCGCCCGCCGCAGGCTGCGCGCGAGCCAAAACCTGACGGTGGCGCTCGCGCCGGACGAGTTCAAGCCCGCAGACGCGCAGGGTCCCGGCTTGCTATGCCCTAGCCCTAACCACCTCCAGCACGACGGGTCGCCCGCCGCAGGCAGCGCGCGAGCCAGAACCTGACGGTGGCGCTCGCGCCGGACGACTTCAAGCCCGCGGACGCGCTGGGCCCCAGCGACTTCCTGGTGCGCGGCCTGGCCGGCTTCGACCCCCAGGCCGGCGTGCTGCTGGTGGGCGGCGGCGCGCGCCTGGTGCGCCCCGCATCCGCGGCCCCCACCTCCCTACCCTATACCCTATCATGTAACCCCAACCTTACCCCACCGCTCAGAGCTGTTGCTTGGGGGCAGTTGGTCAGGTATAGCCAGACCGGTAGAGTTCTGTGGGAGGCGCTTCTGGTCCCGCAGCACCCGCGCCGGCGCGCATGCCCCGCTCAGCTCAAAGGTATGATCTGGTGTCCCGAAGATACGCAGCGCGATCAGCGCGGGCGGTGGGCGCAGGGGCAGCGGCTGCGCTTCATGGTGCGCGACCGGGAGGGCGCGATGCAGGACATGCGCGAGCACGCCGTCGAACTCAAGCGCCGCTCGCTGCAGGCGCGCTGCCGCACCAGCTGGTCCGGACGCGCTGTGGCCTGCACATGCACTTAGTCAAATAGCACTGACAGCAGTGTGTCAGTCTGCAGTGGCGCAGCGCTGCGGCCCCCATGACCCTTCTGGCGACGGCAGACACGTCTTGCTGCAAATGAGTGCGAGCCTGGAATGGAAAGCCCAAGTGTCATCAGGTTATTTCAGGCCCATCAAGTGTTTGACGCATGCGCCAGCCTCCACACTGCCCTGAAGACTAGGGTTGCGTTGATCCGAATGCAGCACCATGGCAGATGTAGAAGGCATATCAGGCGCTACCTATAGCAGTGCGCAGCCTGAGAGCCGCTGGGTGCGGGCGCAGCTGGCGATGGAGGGCCAGGCGCAGGCGCCCCCGGTCGGCGCGCTCATCTTCAGCTGCAACGGCCGCGGCGTGGGCCTGTTCGGCGAGCCGGACTTTGACTCGCGCACGCTCGCCTCCTTCCTGCCCGTGCCCAGCTCGGGCTTCTTCTGCAACGGTGCGCCGGCCGACAGTGTGTCCGAGGCTGCTTCTGCTGAAGCAGCGGCGCCAGCGAGCTATTAATCACCTCTTCTTGCCTGTTGCGATTCGCAAATTCCTTTTCCAAAATTATACAATGCATGGTGTATGCTATGTTCTGGCATATATGGTCAGTTGGTGGCTGTTGAGACCGGCATGCTGCTGCGTGCAGCATGAAGTGTGCGTGCGGGACCTCTGCTCATCAACAGCAGTACGCTGCAGTTTGGTTGGTGCTGCGCGCAGGCGAGATCGGCCAGGTCGGCCAGACAACGTACCTGCATGGCTTCACGGCGGCCGTCGGCATCCTGCGCGTTAACGAAGGCTCTGGCTAGGGCCTGGCCGCTAGGCTATGCCTCTGTTTGCGGGCTACAGCATTTTATGCAGTGGCAAGCTTATGGGGCTTGAGCCAAACATTGAGCGCAATAAAGTTATATTTTTAATAGCCTTCACAGTGATGGGTTTTGCTCCATGCACTTGCGATCAGCGGTGCTGTCAAATCAGAACTGCAATGCTCTCTGGAAACACGCCGCAAGTGTGTGTAGCTGTAATCACCGCGTTAGCAGCCCAGCTAGGGCAAGGGTCTGCTTTGCAGTACATGTATCTGTGTGATGACCATCTGCCGATATCCAAGGCAGAACATGCAGGACATCGCAGGCATGAAGCGCCTGCATGGTTGTTGGCACTGTGCTGACTTGCGGCAAATTGCAGTGTCAAGCAAACCTTATGGCCTCAGTTTTGCATGGAGTGGTCCCAAGTCGCTAGTGAAAGTAGTACACGAGACACACAGCGTGGAAATTATTCACAGGAGCCAGAGACCTGACATATGTAAAGACTTGAATATTGGCAGCGCTGTGCCGCACAGATCATGATGTCCATTAATGTGCACGCCTGCCACCAAGTCCACGCCTGCAAACCCAGGAGCAGGGAAGTGCCATGTCACAAAATTTACATACAGCATGGCTCATAAGATGCTTTTTATGCGGACACCCCGACCAGGCCAGTCAGAGGCGCGTCCGCCTTCCGGCGCGCCCCATCGCGCGGGCTCATGACCGCCGCCCTGAGCACCAGCGCGCCAGCGCCAAGGCCCCCGGCATGCATGATGACCGTCGCGGAGCCCGGCAATGGGACCGCTTCGGCAGCAGCCGCGCTCCTCTGCTCCGCTGCGAGCGCCGCGTGGCGGCCCTGCAGCGCTGCCAGCGCCGCCGCGAGCTCGCCGTGCCGCTGCTGCTGCACCTGCGAGCACAATGCGACCTGTTGACTTGCAGGTTTACAGCCTGCTGCAGCCAACAATGTACGTGACTCTAGTCTGTGCATGTCTGAACGTACACAAGCTTTCGTGTCCTCCTGTGCAATGAGCCGCATAAACCCGAGCATGCGCATGGCGCACTGCAGCGTGCTTACTACGACCTCAGCGCGCGCTCCCCACGTCTCGCAGGGAGTCCAGGCGGGAGCCTGTCAGCTGCTGCGCGAAGCCAAAGGCGCCCAGGGCGCGCCAGGTAGTCCGCGCGCAGCGCAGGGTCCACCGCGGTGCTGCTGCCGCACAGGCGCTCCGCGCGTGCCAGGCGCGCCAGGCGCGCCGCCTTGGCGCCCGCCAGCGCGCCGCGCCGCGCCAGCAGCGCGCCGTCCAGCGCGCCCAGCTCGCCGACCGCCGCCGCGCTCTGGCGCTGCACGCACTGCAGCTTCTCACGTACGTGTGTCAGCACCTGCGCGCGCGCCGCGTGCGGCGGCACACGTTGGTGGCGCGGCGGCACGCATTCATTGCTCGCCCTCAGCACACCTTGGAGGCAGCAGCTTCTGCCTCCCAGGAGCTTGTCAATGGCGCGGTGTCTCGTGCGCCACCCTGGCCAGTCAGCGCGGTAACCAGATGCTGCAGCTCTTTGCACGACGCATCTCTGGGAGGCGAGCGCAGCGCAGCGCCATTATGGCATGCCCCTGTGAGCGCGTTTGCATGAGGACAGGAGCACAAATTGCCCGGGCTGCGCGCGGTGGTGACCCCAGGCATCGTCCCTTTGAGCGCGCAAACGATGCGGTGCGGCCAGCCCTTGCTGAGGCACCAGGCCACGCACAGGCAGATGAAGAGCCTGCAGCGCATGCGAGCCATAGCGCGGAATCGCAGCAGCCAAGCCTGGTGCAGCCGCCACAGCCAGCTTTGGGGTACATGTGACACCGAGCCAGGCCGGCGAGCGGGCCGGCAAGTAGTCTCGCTCGCCTGCACCGTCGCTTGCGTCTTGCGGCGCAGGCGCGACACCTCATCGCCGCGCTCCTCAATCTTCTCGCGCAGCGCCGCATTCTCCATCTTGAGCTGCTCAAAGTCGATCAGGTGCATGCCCTCCGCCAGGCTGTCCTGCGCGCCGCGCGCGGCGCGGAGAGCGTTGGGGCTTGCTTTAAGCTGGTTAGGGTAGGGTGGAGTGTGCTCCTGGATGCACCACGCCTGCGCAACAGCCCGGTCTGCAGACGTCTGCATGCCGCAAGGGCGCGCGACGGCGCACGCGCGCGACGGCGGGCGGGGGCGGGGCGCGCGCGCGGACAGGGGAGGCAGCCGCGCGGCAAGAACGGGCTGGGGGCGCGAGCTGCGCGGCGCACCCGCTGGTCGGCGGACGCCTGCATGGTGCGCAGGCGCGCCGCGGCCTGCGCGTAGAGCAGCTGCGCGCCCGCGACCGCGCCCGCCTTAACGGCCTCTGCGGCCGTCAGCTCCGCGAGCACCTGCAGCGCGCCGGCGCGGCTTTGCTTGGCTGCGCAGCCCCGCGCTTGATGAGGCCTCCGCCCAGCTCACCACGGGAGCCTGCTTGCGCGCTGGGCTGCCGCACTTGTTTGCTCTCACAGCTCCTGCGCTCTCCACGTCACAACACAAACTGGACAGACCAGTGGCGCGAAAGGGGTGCACTGTTGGGGACGCCCGCATCGCCCAGTGGCAGCCTTACTGATGGCATGCAAGGATCCTCGCCGCGATCGATCAGGAGACGCACCGCGGCGGGGATGGGGCGGCCGGTTTTGCTGTCGACGGCGCGCCGGGCGGCCTCGCCGATGTGCCGCCGCAGCTGGGCCCACGCCTCCGCGGCCTGCTGCGTGACCTCGGCCGCCTTGGCCTGCGCGCGCCGCGCGCGGCAGCTCAGGGTGCTGGCCTGCGACAGGGTATAATATTGCAGGCTCTTTAGCCTGCTGGTGCCTGTGAATACTGCTTTCATGCAGCACATGCATCAATTGCCATGCAGTATTACCCTTGCACAGGATGCAGCATCACTACGAGCACAAGCACGGATGGTCATCTTGCAGCCACGAAGCCTCTGCAAGTCTCCTGTCTGTAGCGCTGCCACCAAATCGTTGAAACCTGGCGTACTCCTGGCCCTCCTAAGCAGCATGAGGGGACACAGGCACGAGGCGGGTCGCAGGTGCAAGCGCGGCATGCGCGCCTCGAGCTCCACGCGGCGCGTCTCGGCGTCTGCATCCGCGCGGTCGCGCGCCTGGCGCGTGCGCTGCCAGGCCGCGAGCGCGCTCGCGAAGCGCGCCTCCGAGTTGGCCGCGCGCGCACGCTCCACGGGCGGCGTCGGCGGCCCGCGCTTGCGCGCGTCCAGGATCTGCAATTGACAGGGCGGGGGCATGAGGGGTGCTGTCGAAACCTGCCGCATGTGCAGGGTGACAGCACAAGGGTCCTGCCACGACCCTGCATGCAGATGTCGCTGCTGTATTTATGCCCTGGCTCTGGTATGCTGGTATTCATGGTGCTTGTTAGACGCAGCGCTGCAGCACGCGCTTCTTGACATCCGGCGCAGCGCGGCGCTCCAGGCGCGCCCGAGGCACTCTGCACTTGCTCGGGCACCTCCACAGAGCTGCACCCGCAGCACGCCAAGGCCGCCAGGGCAGACCAGTTCGTCAGGCCGATGGGGTGCACCAGGGTGCACCTGGCGGATGCGCTGCTGCATTGCGCCATTCTCGGCGACCAGCGCAGCGCGCTCCTCGTCCGCGCGCTCCAGCAGCTCGTGCACGCCGGCCGCGGGCTCGCCGGCGGCGCCGCCCCCGCGCGCTTCCCCCGGCAGGCCCGCAAACGTCACCCGGTGCTGCCCGGCCGAGGCAGCCCTGGGCGCAGGCGGCTGCGCGGCCGCCTCAGCACCTTCGTGCTGAGCAATCACGGACTCCGCTGGCGCCTCCGCGGCCCCCGCTGGGTGCTGGTCTGGCGCGGCGACCGGCTCCACGGCGCCGCCGCTGGACCATGCAGTGCTGCTCTGTGGCAGGGCACCGCCTGGTGCTGCAGGGCTAGGGTCTGCGCTGGCGCTCAAGCGCACGGCTGCGCTGGCTCCGTCATCGTAGACTGAGGCGGCCGTGCTGACAGAGACTCCGACACAATCTGCCGGTGCGCTGCCTACGGCGGAGCCCTGCTCACCTCCCACTGGCAGGAACACCGCTGCAGCATACATACTAGGCGCTTGACTAGGCCCGAGAGCCCGCTCGCTGGCAGCCGCGGCACTAGTCACTGCCTCACCTTCATCCGGCAGGTCCACAGAAGGCTGCGCTGCTTGTGCGTCTGGGCAGGCCGCGTCGGCCTCCCCGCAGCCCGTGCCTGAGCTGCCCCTGGCTGCTGAGGCGCCTGGGTCCTGCAGGTCAGCGCCGGCCCCTGTCCTACCCAGGCTCCCGGCGGCCTCCTCTGCTGCCGACGAGCCCGCCTGTTCCTCTCCCAGGCGCTCAGGCGCAGCGCTCGCTGCGATGGGGGCTGCCGCCGCTGGCACGAGTGCAGCCAGAGCTGCGTCTGCCGTGTCCCGGCGGTCAGCTATTTCTTCAGGGACAGGTGCAGCGCCCTGCTGGCCGGGCTCTGCGTCTACGCAAGTGGGAGCTGAACTGAAGGCGAGATACGGCGCTTCGCCTGTCTCTGCCAGCGCGGATGCGTCCCCAGGCGCGCTGCTGCGGTCTAAGCGCATGGTGTTGGGCGGCGTCGACATCCTCTATGCACACTTGGCAGCAGTTGTTGTGTGCACAGGTGCACAGGTTGCGCACAAACGCCGCGGAGGACCTCTCACCCTAGTTCTGCCCCTTTCCCAGGACATGGCAACTGGCCTGTGGCATTGCAGGTCGGCCTCGCTTTGCGCGCACATGCCTATTTGCTAGATTAAGTAGGAATTCGGTCAGCAATCAACAGGACCCGGTCCCATTCACACCACCAGCGAGCACTGGTCACCATGTGCCGCAACCAGAAGGGCCTGTAGCTAAAATTAGCACTGCATCTAGTATCAATTCGCGTGTACATGACTACAAGTCCTCGAGGCTCTTGCCTGCCAAAAACTCCAATGCTGGCGGCACCGTCTCCTGCGGCAGGGCAGCAGCACGGTCAAATACAGGCACACTGCATGTCCCACACGCAAGCAACACACTGGAGGCACTCTCAACACAGGCACACCCCCTGGCCTGTCACGCCTCCGTCAACCTGCCAGGCCCTTCAGCAACTCGGGCCCAGTCAGGCCCCGCCTGCAGTGCCGGCCTACACCACCAGGCCGCCAACCCCGCACCGCCGCCAAGAATATACACCCAACGCCCGGGCCCGCGCCTGCAGCGCATTTGCCGCGGCCGCCAGGTTCTCCAAAAACTCCTCCTGCGCCGGGCGGTCGCCGTCGACGATGTCTGTTATGGCCTTGAGCGCGAGCAGCGGCGTGCCATGCAGCGCAGCCGCCCATGCAATCCCGGCCGCCTCCATCTCCTTTACGGCCGCCTCGCTCGCATGCATCTGGTCCCAGTCCTGCTGGCAGTAGTCGAGCGAGTTGCCTGTCGAAACCACGCCCGCCTGGCCCCCCCACGGGAAGGTGTTACGGTTGGGGTCAGAGGGCTCCATGCGGCGCATCACGCCAGCCTGAGGTGCTGGGTGGGGCTGCAGTGACGCAGCAGCCGCCCTTTGCAGCGCCGGCTGCATGCCAGCTGCATGCATAATTGACTTCACTGCAGGCGCTCGCGCGCGCGTCTGCGCACCTTTGCACCCAGCGCTCGCCTGAGGTTGGGCGCGGGGTGGGCGTCGCACGCCCACACACCGTACTTGTCAAAGCCCTGCAGCAGGCGCGGCCCGCGTCTGCAGCCGTGCTCATACGCCGCTATGGCAAAATGGAATTGAGCTTGGAATAAGCAGCCAGCCCTGAAGCACTCCACTCAAGCGCGGGCGGGCACCGGCAGAGGTATCCGCCTGTCGTGGTTGGCAAAGCCAGTCGCGACAAAGACGTCGCCGATCGCGGCGCCGCGCGAGGCAAAGCCGCCGGCGGTGCCGACGCTTACTACCAGGTCGGGGCGGAACGCCTGCAGCGAGCGCTGAGGCTAGGTTTAGGGTGCATGTAGGGTACAACACGCAGCCAGCACAGCAAAGCGGCGCTGTAGCTCTGGGCACAGGCAGCTTGTGACAGGCAACGTGGGCGAGGAGGGCGCGCCTGCAGCGCGAGGTAGGCCGTCAGGGCCGCGGGCACTGTGCCCACGTTGTCTACGCCGTGCACCGCGCACTTGCCTGCCGCGTGCGCCCACCCCGAGAGCCTGTGCCAACCAGCGCCAGGTCCTTGCAGCGGTAAAACGTCGCGCCACGGTGGGTCTGCTGAAGCGCGCAGCACTTGGCCGTGCACAGTGTTTGCTGTGCGTGCTGGACAGGCTACAGCAGGCTGCAGGAGGAGGACAGGCTGCAGCTCGCGCACCGTTGCACACCAAGTGCACGCTGATTCCGAAGCAGGTGCCGGAGAATGTCACGCACGGCGCCGGCGGGGGTATGCGGCTGGGCTCGTCGCGGCTCAGCGCCAAGCGCTCCACAAGGGGCTGTGCTTCGGCCTCCATGGCTGCATGTGGGCCGACACACTCAGCCTCACTTAATACTGGTGGGCAGCCAAGCATGCTCTTTACTATGAAGGCACAATGCTTGCGTGCAATGTGTGCAAGGAGTGCCATCGGCACCAGCAGCGTCTGGCAGACCTGCAAGCACCACCACTGAGCGGATGGGCTTGCCCATCGTATGCGCTCCTATGAAGTCTCCTCCGTTGGGCAAGTCGGTAAAAAATAGGCAGCCTAGAGGTGGTCGTCGTGTTTCGTGCGCCTCTCTCGATGTGTGCGAGCTGAAGTCGAGCACAGCTTCGCGACGGCCGCCGCGCAAGGGTTGGCGGCCAACCCAAAAATGCAAAACTGTGATCCACAGCTCGCTCCTGGAACCAGTGCCCAGAACCAATCGCCGAGCATCGTGCTGTGCTGGAAGCATCTGCTTACAGGTGCTTCGTGCTGTATCAGCTTTTTGCGGGTGTGAGATGGCGGCCTTTGCGGTGGTGGTGGGTGCGCTGCACGAGCACCTCGCACACGTCGCACTGCGCCACAGTGCGCGGAAGGAGCAGAGGGCGCAGTCGCAGGGCAAAGTGCTGTGCCGCACGGCTGCGTTGCCAAGCTGGAGCTTTGTCGCATGCGAGCTGGTCAGGCTGCTACAGCAGTTTCCCAGCGGCGTGTCCGAGGCTGTGATTTACACGCATGTCGTCGAGCGCTGGAGCGCACAGGTACGGCAACACTGGCGTCTGTGCTTGCCAGCGCCCTCTGTCAAAGCCACGCATGGGAAGCTACAGCAATAGGCAATTGCGTATTGGCAGTGTCAGCTACCTTGTCCATCAGTGACTACTATCAGTGACTACTAACTCACCAGAAGAGAGCAGATGTGGAAGTGACAGAGCACCACAAGCATGCATGTGGCGTCCCGCAGGCAGGCCCGCGCGGGGTCCCGAGCAGCCAGGCGAACGGCCGGTGCGTATCCCTGGCGGCAGTCCTGGCTGCCAGCGAGCACGACGCCGCGCCGGCCACCGAGGCGCGGGTTGCTGCGGTGGAGGCGCGCGAGGGCTGGCCGCTCGTGCTGCTGCTGCGCGACGGCAGCGTGGACGCCCCGCTCGGGCTGTACGTCCACTCGCGCTGGCTGCCGCTCTGCGCCGGGCCACGGCCGCTGGTGGCCGGTGCTGCACTGCTGCTGGACGGCCTCCTGCGTGAACTCAGCGCGGAGGTCAGTGGGGAAGCTAGGGTCCTGCTAGCTTAGCTTGCTCTGTTCAAGTTGCCCGAGGTGTGAAGGCTTGGGCTGTTGCACGTTCGATACCCCCTGACAATGATGCGCACATGCGCATGCCTCGAGCAGCGCGTCTTGCGGGCATGCTGGTCCCGGAATTGGCGCAACTTATACACATAATCTGCTCGTGCGGCAGCCGGCACGCTGCTGCGCATCGGGGGCTGCCGCGTGCGGCGCGCGCCGCGGACGGCCGGCGGCCTGCCGCCGCGGCTGCTGCCGGCGGCCGAGATGGTGCTCGTGTGCGGCAGCGTCGGCGCCGCGCTGGCGCTGCTGCAGCCGCTGCTGCTCTGCCCGTTGCGCCAGGCGCGCCCCGGCCCACCGCATGCACCGTCGCCGCTGAGATTCCGTCTACCCGGTCGTCGCTCTCTGACAGCCCTGCTGGGATTTATGCGTGGGATCTGCCCATTGGTTGAGCCTGGTGAGGGCGCATGCACCGACGGACGTCGCTTTGCGGCAGCCGCGGCCATGCCGCTTTGCCCGCTTCGCCAGGGCCGCCGGGCAGGGTGCATACGCCAGAACGCACCCCGAGGCGCGCCAGGATGCAGCAGGCAGCGCCGCAGGACACGCGCGGCTGAGGAACAGGGGGTAGGGAGATGCCACTGCCTGCGTTTGGTTGCTGGGCGAACTGGTCTGCCCACTGATTGGGCCCTACCCTAATTCTAAGTTTGGACGGGCCTCGCAGGCCCTAGAGCCGCTGCCGGCGGCCGGCCAGCGCTGCGCGGTGGGGGCGGCGCTGCACGCGCTGGTCGCGCGCGTGGACGCGCCGCAGGCCGGCTTTGACAGCGCGCACGGCCTGGCCTCGCGGTGCGCGCTCGCCCGCGCGCTGCAGACTCTGCTTGCGGCTGTGCCTGCGGTCCCACGCGAGCAGGCCTGCTCTGTGTGGGTGCAGAGTGATGGCCTTGCCAGCAAACGCCCCATACGAGGGTTTCGAGCACACGCAGGCGATCTCACCACTGGGCTCGCATGCGCGCAGCGCCTGCTGGCCACCAGCTGACCTGGGCTTGCTCAGTGCCGCATGCGTTTCGCAACGAAAAGCGCAGTTGCGTTGGTCCATGCCCAGCTCGGCCGCGCTCAGGCTGATCCATGCCCAGCGTCTCCGCAGGACGGGCGCATGGCGGCTGGTGTGGCTGGCAGCGCCGGCGGGTGCAGGTGAGGATGGCCACGTGCTGGTTGCCCTACGCCTGGTGGACGAACAGGTGACCTTTGGGGACGTCCTGGCCGAGGGCGAGACGGTGGTGCTCGCGCACGCTCTGCTGACAGCCGACCAGCCCGGCCCGGGCGCGCGCAGCGCCTGCCTGGAGGCGCGCCCCCGCCTCTGCCGCCCGGTGCGGCAGCCGCTGGTAGGTCAGCAGAGAAGGCAGGAATGAGACATGATTGCGTAGAGGCCAGCGCCAGAGGCCTGTGGTGTCAGAGCCCTAGTGTTGCTTGCTCGCCCTGTGATCCGTAAGGCGGCAGCGCTTGCGGCCGCCGCCACTGCGCACAAGCGACATAAGCTAGCCAAGCAATGTCCGCAGCTTTGCTTCTCAGCCTTGCGTATCTGCAAAAAGATACTTCATGCCAAAATGAGTACGGATATAGTGTGATGCAGCACCCGTGCCAAAGCAGCGCATGGAGCAGTGCAGGCATCTTGCGCGCAGAGAGACCTGGTTCAGTTGCATGCTGCAAGCAGTAATCCGCCGCTTAGGCGCCAGCGTGCCGGGCCGCGGCAGATGACCCACGAGACGCTCGTGTGCGTGGTGCCCCGCGCAAACCAGGCCGCGGCGGACGCGGCCAGTGATGCCGCCGCGCTCGACGCTGCCGCGGCCGCCGCCGCAGACAAGGAGAACTGGCCGCCGAGCGCGACCGGGGATGCGCCGTCCCTCGACGAAGCCCTCAGCAAGAGCGCAGCCCAGGGCCAGCCTGCCCGGCCTGGCGCCAATGAGCCCGGCGGCCTCGGCCTGGCTGCGGACCCGGGCGCACGAGCAGCGCCGCGTGATCCCGGAGAGGAGGCCTGGGCAGCGCCGAGCGTGGGCGCGGCCGGCGGGTCAGCCATGGCGGAGCCCATGGCCGGGGAGGCTGACCCTTCTGGGTCGGACATAGGTTCAGGGTTTGGGCTGGCCGGCCAGGGCGCGCTCATCGGGCGCGTGACCGCGGTCGAGCTGTCCCGGCGGACCGATGGTGGACAAGCGCTGCTGCTGCGCATGCAGGTGGGCGTTTCATGCCTGGCCGCGCACCATGCATGGCATGCGGGGCAGCAGACGCTCCTGGCGCCGTAACTGCGCGTAATCGAGCGCTTGGTGCGCCAGTGCATGCTGACCGGCTACCTCTGCATTGCCCTGGCAGAAAGCAGCCTGTGAGCAGCCCCACAACATGATAGGGTCAAACCCTGAGGGTCCTCGTCTGCGCGAGCAGGCTGGCGGTGAGTGTGCCAACGTGCGCGTCGCGGTGGACGGGCCCAGCCGCCGGCACGCGCTCGCGCTGCGGCCGGGCCATGTCGCGGCGCTGACCGGGCTGCGGGCGGTGCCGGCGGCGGCGGCCGGCTCGAGCTTGGGGTCGGGGCCGGCGGCGGCGACGCCCCTGTCCGCGGCCGCGCCGCCAGATGGCGAGCCCATGGATGTGGACGCCCCCGCGCGCCTGTACGAATGGCGGGAGGTTTGCACCCTACGCGACCTTCACTGTCTCAACTTCTAGCCTGCACACTGTTAAATTATGGGCTGGAGACTCAAGCCGACGGTGCGTCCATGCACCTGGCATGGGTGATGGTGCGGTTGCTGTGTGTCCTGCTCTCCGCGGCGCGCACAGGCAGGTTTCCCTGATTGACCAGCCTCAATCAATGAAAAGCTCGCCCTGTCAGTAAAGCCAAACCTTAGCTATGTTCTGCTGTGACGGCAGGACGCCCCGGACGCCGCGGTGGCCAGCCTGTCAGCGCTGCCGGCGCTGCTCGCCTCGCCTGCCTTCCCCGCCGCGGGCCTGTCCAGCCTCGCCGCGGTGCTGCACAGCGGAGGCCGCGGCGCCGCGGCCTGCGGCACCCTGGCAGCTGCAGACACGGGGTGTAACGCAAACCCAGGCGGCGGGCCGGGCCCCGGCGCGGGCCTGCCGGCGCTGCACCTGTGCGAGGTGGAGCTGGCCGGCCTGCCCGCCATCGCCCTCAGGCGCGCATGGAAAGACTCGACCTGCGCTGCCCGCGCTGCCAGCACGCAGCCTCGCTCAGCGTTCTGACTGTAGCCAACAAGTTGCTCACATGTTGACATACCCCTTCAACATATGTGGATCTACACAGTTTCAAACTCCGCAAAGTTTGTGACATCATTACGGAGATAGTGCTGACATCGCTCTGTCTGCAGGCGCGCACATGCGCCCTGCGGCCGCTGGCTGCGTGTGGCCTCGCTGGATTGGGGCGGCATGTTCGACTCGCCCGGCGCCGCGCCCGCGGCCGGCAGCGCGCCGGGCGCAGGCAGCAGCAGTGGGGCCTGCTCGGGGCCGGCGTCCGGGCCCGCCGGCGCCGGCGCGCCGGGCGCGGGCGGCCTGTGGACCTGCGCGCTCTGCGGCGTGGACTGCGGCGCGGCGGCCGCGCCGCTCGTGTTTGACATCAGCATGGAGCTCGCCGATGCTACAGGCGCGCGCTCCAGCGCGTGTGCGTGCAGTGGTGTGCCTGCAGGCGGCAGTACGCCGAGACACTGACTTGGGCGAAGTACCCAGCTGACATGACATGCTGTGCTCACGTAGGGACTGGCCCCACCTGGCAAAATGCGCAAGTGCGCAACAGCCTCCGCCTGGCATATATGCGACTGGCTCCGCCCGCATCATATTTTCCATGCCCTGCGGTTGGCCGCGCTGCAGGCTGCACAAGAGCAAAGGCGGCGGGCGAGGCGGCCGCGACGCTGGTTGGCGTCTTTCCCGCGCAGTGGGCAGCATGGACGGCGCCTGAGCAGGCGGCGCACCTGCGCGCGCACGCGCTCGGCCGGCGGCTGCTGGTGTCGCTCTGCGCCGAGCAGGGCAGCTTGCAGGTGGCTGGGCTCAGGCGACTCGATGAGTAAGGCAGGCATGTCGGTGGGCATGCAGGAACACATTGCATGTTGACTCAAAGAGTATCAAAGGCATGCCTGTCAAGTTTCACGGATACCTGCCACTTGGCCAGCGTCACTTCTCACAAAACCTCGCTTCGTCGAGTCAGTCGCTAGTACGCACACATGCAATACTCAAACCACAGTGCAAATTCCTAAGTCAAGCTTGACGAATGGCAACACAACACCCTGGTACTTCCCTTGACGACAGTGCTCGAGCCAAAGCACCAGCAAAAAGGAAAAGCAGGGAATGTCCACTGCCCAAGCTCGGGAGTACCCCATGAAGCTCAGCCTCGCACGGCGGCTGCGAAACAGGCTACAGCGAAGTGCTGATGGCAGCCCAAAGAACAGCGCGGCACGGGCAGCAAACATCCCATGCCAGCATGATCCATGCATGCAAGGCAGCAGAGCATGACGCATGTATACTTCCTGTCAAGTTGAGCCTGCGTCACAAGTAATAAGCAACAAATTCTGACTAAAAGCATGTCAGGCAAGGGAGTAACTTGCAGGTGCATAGACTGTGTCACGCTCGAGTGCGCAGTGCTGTCAATCCCATAGCGGGAGGTGCGCGCTCGTGCATTGCGAATGTCTCCTTCAGGCGCTCACCATGCGGAAATGTAGGTAGCTCGCAAGTGGCGACAATGAGCTTTTCCGGCCAAAGAAATGAGGCCCAGCCGAGCTGCACTCATGCATTGCCGCTCTTGGCTGTGGATTGGCCTAAGGCAGTGCCGTTCTCGGCTGTGGACTGGCGGCCAGGTGCCGCTTTGTACAGCTTGCCGATCCCGATCATGCGCTCCCAAAATGATAGGTTTTGAGGATTGACCGCCTCGCCGTTGTAGCTGTCGGGGTCGCCTGCGCGGCACCCAGGCAGCGCAGAGTGAGCGCCCGCACCAAGATGCAAGCCTGGCCGGACGCGTCTTCTCTGATTCATACCAGGCTGGTCTGCGTGCGGCCGACGCACCCGGGTTGCGCTGCTGTACTTGCCACCTTTGCTGCCACGCGTGGGTGCGCCACCAGCCTCAGACCAGTGATCTAGGCCAAGATCAGCGCGCAGGTCCCAAACATAGCCAATCACGCCCATCCTCACACTACACCTGTGAAGCTGTGCCGACGAAAGCAAAGTCTGGCTGTGCCGACATGCGCGCGACTGGGCGGGCGGGCCGGGGCGCGCGCCCTTGCGCAGCGCAGCCCAACGCGCGTCGCCCTCGGCCAGGTCTAGGGTTGACAGCTCAGGCACCCAGAGCATCGTGACGAGTACGCCCATGCCGCCGGCCGCCGCGCTCAGGTAGAACTTCATGCGGTCATCGACCTGCCGCCCGCAGGCGAGCGCACGCGTGACTCGGGTAATGCACACACGACGCGCTTCACTTGGGTGCTGAAGCACGTGGTTGCTTATATTGTAGCACAGCAGCACAGGCGTCACCCATGCAAACTTTCCACGCCCATCTCCCAACCACGCACTTGGCAGGCACGCATCACAATGCGACGGAAGGCTTACAGCAGCATTCAGTTTCTCGGAATTTGATAATGGTGCAGACATATGGGCGATCCTGAGTGAAGTATGGAAGGCCACAGGACCAGCGAGCGCGCGCGCCTGGCCCAGCACGATGTCCGCGGTGAGCGCGCCGAGCTTGCCGACCGCGGCACTGAAGCCGTGCGCCACGCCGCGCATCTCCGTTGGGAACAGCTCCGAGGCCTGCCGGCGCGGCGGGGCGGGGAGGGGGTGGGTCAGGCCTGGCACAAGCGTGCTGCACACTCTATAATGCGCTCAAGCTGTCACAGTCTGCTGAAACGCCCCTTGCCCCAATATCAGACCAGCTCACCCATGCCACAGACGCAGCAGTGAAGCTCACCAGCTTCTGATTGTAAGGTATACTTGAATAGGGTGTACTTGAAGTGTGCAAGAAGCAGACATGCGGGGCTGTCGGGTGTCACAATGCAGGAGTGCAGACCACCACAGGGACCGAACAGCAGGCGGCGGGCGCGCACCACCAGGAACGTCGTGGCATTGGGGCCGAACTGCGCCCAGAACGAGGAGATGAAGTAGAGCGTCTGGAAGCCGCGCAAGCCGGCCGCGCTGGCCGTCAGCGGCCCGAACGCCAGGCCGCACGCCAGGAACAGCACCAGCAGCCACCCAAAGCCCATGACCTGCGCGCACCATGACCCAAACCTGATCAGCTGGACCCACAGGGCGCTGCACGGGGTCTCCGTCGCCCCTCCATCGCTCCGGCCGCGCCGGGCGCGGTTCATGCGGTAGGCAGGGCAGTTCACAGTCTTACGCCAGCACTTCCCACCGGGCCGGGCGGGGGCGCGCGCCTGCATGCGCCGGCGGCCCATCCAGGGCAGGTCGATCGTGAACGCGGCCGCGTAGTAGCCCCAGAGCGCGACCGAGGAGTTGAGCAGGTTGAACTCCAGCTGCTGCACCAGCGTCGCGCCCGGCCGGATTACGCTGATGAACTCCGACTGGAACAGCTTGTTGCCGTCTGCGCGCGCGCCCGGCTGCTGACAACCCCAGTGCACCGATGTCTCTACTCTGGGGATACTCTGGGGTGTTGATAAGTACCACCGATCGGCGCCCCGCTTACCCATCGGCAAATAGAGAGGCTAGGAATCCAGGTCCGGGTATGAGCCGTACCCTGGCGGGGCAAGGAGGGTCTGCCCGATAGCACGGGGGTGCTACGGTAGGGCGCACAGTAGTAAATATCTCAGGCTAGGGTAAGGGTAAGGGGGGTAGGGTGCGCACAGTAGTAGAAGTCCCAAGCGAACCAGCCGAGCGCGGCGCCGGCCAGGCGGTGCCAGTAGTGCCGCAGCAGCAGCGCAAACTTGGCCCAGCTGCGCCCGCGCTTAGAGTGCGCGCGGCCGCCGGCCGCCGCTGCGCCCGCGGCCCGGTCCACGCTTGCCTGCTGCTGCAGCTTGCGCTGCTCCTGCGCGGGCCGCGCCTATCAGGCGCCTGCGCGCAACAAAAGCGCGACGCGTTCTGCTCGGCGCAGGGCCCCACGCGCGCGTCTGGGCAGGGCCAGCTACCAGACAGGGTTTAGAAACCTACCCTGACCGGGCTGCGGGCGCGCCGGCGCACCTTCCACATGGCGGACTCCTCGAGGCGGAATACGCGGTAGTACAGCATGAACGCGATGGGCAGCAGGCCGAGGCCATACTGCAGGCGCCACGTCAGGCTGAGCATGCGCGGGTCGTACGGCGCGGCCGTCTGGCCCAGCACCGCCAGGAAGAACAGCAGCACGGACAGGTTGAGGATGTTGCCCCAGGCCTGCGCGCGCGGCCATGCCGCTTCCTGTATTGCTGCATGATAGGGTAGGGTTAGGGCTAGCCAAGACATGTGCATCGTGGAACAGGCGGCTGGCTGGGCACTGGCCGCGCTGCGCGCCGGAAGATTTTTATGGACTGCGCTGGCAGGCGCGGCGGCGCTGCAGGGGCGGCTCGGGCCGCGCGCGCGCCTGCATGGAGAACACGAGCACGGTGGTGCGCCCGCGCAGGCCCTTGAGGTGCGCCGACGACTCCGCGTGCTCCGACGCGGACGCGGCCGCGACCGGGAACTCGCCGCCGCAGCCGAAGCCGAACAGCGCCTGCGCGGCGATGAGGAACGCGAACGTCGCGCGCGGCGACGGCCCGGCCGCCGCCGTCAGCAGCACGCCCGCTGCGCGGCACCCCAATGTCAGGCATGGCAGGGTCTATATGTGGTGAGGCCGCCTGCCGGGCACTCTACAATGCATGCTCGCCCAGCTGGGGCATAGCAGCCATTTAAGTACTCATTTGATAAGCAGTGTCCTAGCAGCCACATAGGCGCGCATCACCATGGCCATGCAAAGGAGCTCCTGATGCTGCAGTGCTAAAATGCCCCATGCACCTACAAATTTTTTGCCCCACGGCTTTTATCTCGCCCCAAACGCCAAGCAGTGGACAGACATGTGGATGGCAGCCACGCCGGCACCCAGAGCGCGCTGCATGCAGCGCGGCGCGCACCCACAAACATGATGCCCGCGGTCGTGACGGAGCCCCACTTGCGCCCAATTTTGTCGATGAACATGCCGACGGTGACCATGCCGGCGATCAGGCCGGCGACCTGCGAATAATTCAGCGCGTGCAGGAAGGGCTCGGAGCACTCACCGCCACCCTGCGCACGCCAGCGCCAGCCTCAGCAGCGGGCGCGTGCAAGCCTGCCGCCGACGATGCCTGCAACGCAGCGCTGCGCACGCCAGCATGAGGCTCAGCGACGGGTGCATGCAAGACTGCCCCTGACGATGCTTGCATCGCTCTTGCTACGCAGGAGCGCCAAGCGGTCTTGTACTGCTGCGCGCAGCGCGCAGCTCAGGCAAGGGGCGCAAGCTTATGCAGACCTGCGTCGATGACTTTGTGCGCAAGGGCACTGCTGCATGCTCAGCGTGTTACCGCTCCGAGCACAATTTCCAGCATGCGTAGGTCTGCACAGCACTTGGGAAATTGAAGTCAACAGATTAAATACGCAATATTCCCCTCCTTAGCTCGGGTCGCAACGGCGCGCACCTTCCAGCAGGTAGGGTACTCCTCTGTCCAGATGGGCTTGATGTTGCCCACAGAGAATATGTAGTACGACTCGTTGAACATGCCCAGCCCCGGCACCGCCCAGCTCGCCACCCACCGCGCCGCCCTGCGCGCAGCGCCTGGCGTAGTGAGCTCTCATTGTGCCCAACGTTGCACGCTTTAGCACAAAATGCAATTGCAGGGGCGGACAGGAGCTCCCAGACATATGCGCAACAAACAACAACAGGCGTGCGTGGGATGTGGCGCAAGCGCTTGCGCACCAGCGCCGCAGACATACAGGCACCCAACTGCCTGCTTACCACACTGTGCGCGCCGGTGCTGCGCACCTGCCGAGCGGGCCGCCGCGGACGGGTGCCAGCCCCGCCGAGTCATCGCTGCTGTTCGAAGGCACGGGCGCGGCAGACGCGCACGCCCCGTCCACAGCCGCGCCCTTGGACACAGGCAGGTCCCTGCCGCTGTCGGGAGCCGGCTGCGTGGCCTGCGTGGCGCCAACATCCGGTGGACTGGCTGCAGCGCCGTTGTGCAGCATGCCGGGCCGAGCGCCCTCCGCTTCTACGCCAGGTGCGGCCGGCGCCATGTGGCCTGAGGCTCTGCAGCCTCAGGCGACGCGGCGCCTGAGGAGCTGCATGCGTGCAGGCTCCTCACCAAGCGGCAGCAGCCTTCGGGCTCGCTTGCAGCAACGCCCCTGCAGGAGCGCTGCTGTCAGCCTCTCAGCAGTCGCGTCATACACGTCAGGTGGGCACGGTTACTGCGGGTGTCCGCGCAGCAGCAAGCTTCTGCCCGGGTCCCACCAGTGCTTTTCAAGTTTAAGCTGTCTGTCCACCAATGCTGCGCTCCAAGACGACCAGATAAGAGCGCTGCTTGCAGATGATTGTCTTGCAGCTCCTGCTTTAGAAGCATGCAAAGTGGCAGTCGCCGTGCTATGAGCAGCAAAGACGCAGTTACACTCGCGAGCTGCCGCAATTCGTTTGCTGTCAAGTGCACCTGGGCAGGAAGTCTGTTCCTCGCAAGTTGAGTTTGTTCCAGGCAGGATGCTCTACACCGTAAAGTCGTAGCCTCACTTCCGTGAATATACGGAACCTTGGTTATGCGTTACGTTGCAAATTGCGCACTTGATTAGTAGAGGCCGTTCAGCGCCTCGCATGCGGCAGGTAGCTGCTGTAGCCCCTGGCCCGCGGCGCCCATGTCTAGTGTTTATGGCAGCGTGCGCGGGTGCCGCAGACTCGGCGACTTGATGCCCCGCTTGTGGTCCGCCAGGAAGGCGCACTTTGGGCTGATGCTTGACCTGGGCGTGTCGTCCCAGTTCCAGCAGTGCCCGGGTCTGTTGGCGCCACGCGCTGTGGCGTGCGGCTGGCGGGGAGCAGAGGGCCGCATCAGGTGGGCCGCCACGGCCTACCCATGTTCTGCCGCAGCAGAGGGCCGCTTCTCCGAGGAGAAGTGCTCGGCGCGCTGCTGCTGCGCACTGTGCACGACGTGCTGGCTGCTGTGCAGGCGGCTAAAGCTGCGCAGCAACAGCGCGCCGAGCACTAGTCCGCGGAAAAGCATCCTCTGCTGCGCGGCGGAATACCAGCAGGCCATGGCGGCCCACATGACGCGGGCCTCCGCTCCGCGCCAGCCGCCCGCCAATGCGCGCGGCGCCAGCAGACCCGGGCGCTGCTGCAACTGGGACGACACGCACGGGTTGTGCACCAACCCAAAGTGCGCCTTCCTTCAATGAATAGCCTGATTTGCAGACCTGGTGAGCAGAAGCAGGCGGCACGGTGACACTATCCCCGCTTAAGGCAGTGAAGGAGGAAGCGCTTCTGTAAACATGTGAGTTACAGGCTCTGACCACTTTGCAACCCATGCAGCCCCAACAAGAGCTCGAGCTCAAACACGCACCAAACAGCTACAGTGCTGGAATCGAGCAGAGTGTCCGGCCCTCAGGATAGGCCCTCAGGATAATAGCGCGTAAGCGAGTCCTGACACGCAGCAGCAGAATGTGCTACTGTACCTCGGCCCAAGACAGAGCTGCGGGGCGCAAGCTGCCAGCCCGGATCACTCTCAGAGCGTCGGATACCGCATCCATCTGTAAGCTAACGCTGGCACTTATTTGTTGCAGCCTCGCCGCTGGACCTTCACTAGCAGGATGGGTTGCACACAGCCCGCGCGCGGCCGTCAGCGCAGCTCGGCGCCCAGGCGGCCGGCGATCTCGGCGCGCACCTGCTCCTGCATCGCGTTGATCTCGCCATCGCCCAGGCTGCGCTCCATGGAGCGGTAGGCGATGCGGAAGCACTTTGACGTGCGCCCGGTCTTCGGGTGCGTGAACGCGTCCAGCAGCTCGACCGACTCAACCAGGTCGCCGGCCGCGCCGCGCACGACCTCGCACAGGTTGTTCTCGGTGAAGCCCGTCTCGGGCAGCCAGAAGCTGACGTCCTGCGCGCAGCGGCGGCGTCGCTGCCGTGTGCGGGGTCACGCTGCCAGCCGCCATGCGCGTCAACACACCGCCACGTTGCCAAGGCTGCTGCCCGCCAAAGGCAGATGCACAGCCAGTGTACCACTGCACGCAAGGAATTGACGCAAGGAATTGACAAGGCATGTTTCTAAGAATGGCCGAGCCCAAGCAAAACATGGGCTCTAGCGCTCAAGCAGTGCCGGTTCTTCAACTGTCCTCTGAGCGGCGTGGATTCACAGCGCCTGCTGTTGTGCCCCACGGCGCATGCCACCCACTGCACTTTTCCCTTCCAACGCAGGGCGCGTCCCAAAGCGCCCGGCGCAGCCGGGCCCGCGCCTTGAAGCACGCGGGGAACTTGCTGAACGGCTTGAACGCGGTGCGCAGGTCGCCGGAGCGGAACTGCTTCAAAAAGCGCGGGTCCTCCGCCCAGAACAGCCGGATGTCCGGGATCTGGAACAGCACCATCGCCAGCCGCTCCAGGCCGAGGCCGAACGCCCACGCGCGCCGGCCCTCGAAGCCGTTGCGGTCCAGGATCTGCTGCTCGACCACGCTGCGGCGCGCGCGCGCATGCTCAACGCGGGTCACAGGCGCCCTGCTGGTATTTAGTATGGGAGCATGAAAAGTGCGACCGGCGCAGCAGCACCACAAACACGTTCGCCAGGCGTCCAACGGCCCAGAGCGCGGCACCTGAGCCCCACCCATTGGCGGCGTTCCCAGGCTGGCCCCAGAGGGGTAGGTTTAGGGTTAAAGGATGCGCACCCGCAGCCCAGCACCTCCAGCCACTGGCCGTTGAAGAAGATCTCGAGCTCGAAGGACGGGCTCGTGAAGGGGAAGTAGGCGTCCACCCACCGGCACTGCGCGCAGCCCGCCAGCATCGCAGCACTTTCACGGCCAGGCGCAGGCAGGCAGGCCAGCAGAGTGTGCTGCAAACATGGGCCTTGCGGTCGCGGGCGCGGTGCGACAACATCTAGAGAAGGTGCTGCTCGACACTTTGACCGCCAAGATTTGCGTGTAACGGTGCTGGGTTCCCTCATAGGCAGATGCCAACCAACCCCATGACTTCCGCAGCGCGGCCCTTGCAAACCCCCGGCCTTTCGCTCAGCTCTTGTGCAGAGGGGCCCAAACACTGCTTGCTGGAGCGCCGCGGCTCCACCGCTAACGATCAGAATAGCATAGAGTAGGTTCGCCCGTCTATGCGCGGCGCGCGGCGCGGGCGCGCCGCACCTCAGTGCCGCTGCCGAACAGGTGCTGCGCCAGCCCCTCCAGCATCTGCTTCAGCTCGCGCTCCGCGGCCGCCGCGCCGGCCGCCGGGTCGCCGCCGTACTCCTCCGGCTCCAGCACCCGCAGGCCTGACCACCCGAAGCTGCGCTGAAGTGGCGCGAGATGGAGGCGTCCAACGCTCTTGTGTTGACAGGTGTCTAAAAAATGACGGACACATGGATGGCGCAACTGCCAAGAGAAGTAGCAGGGCGCCTGTCAGAGCGCTGGGCGGGCTCTGCATGCAAGCTCATGCCAAACTGCTGGCATGAGCTTTACATCAGGAGCTGTACTCGTACGTGCAAACTTGTCTCAGGTTGTGTGCCAGGTATACTGCTTGACATGCAGCAAGCACCTTCCATCTGATGAAAGACTGGGTAGTGCGACTGGTCGATGGAGTCCCGCCTGTACACGTCGCCTGCAACGCATGGCTACTTATGGGTCGGCTGCTGCCGCCAAGCCCTCTTCATTGCCTGCTCGCAGCAGCAGCAGCAGCAGCAGCAGCCTCACGATGCGGCTCAAAGTCTGGCGACACATAGATGCAGACCTGGCAGGCCTGCGTCCAAAGCGATGCACTTTGTGAGGGTAGATAACCGGAGCTTTAAAGAGCGCCTGCCCACATAAAGTGCCTGTCCAGCAAAACCGCGCACGGGGGCCACGGCGCTGGTGCAACGCCCGGGCCACGCACCAGTGATGAGGAAGGCCGAGTGCCCCGCGCGCAGCGTCGCGGCCTGGTGCGCGGACGTGTGGCAGCGCAGCACCGTCTCGGCGTCGATGTAGTAGGTGTCGTTGGGGCTGCGCGACACGTGGTCCGCGGGCACCAGCACCTCGTCAAAGTTCTGCCGCGCAGCGCGGCGTCAGCATGGGCACAGCGCGTCTGCGCTGGGGTGCCCTGGAGGCTGCGCAGGCGAGTTTTCGCCAGCAGAGCACGTCCACGGAAGGCCGGGCCTTTGCACGGCTCAGCGCGCATTGTCTGTCATGCTCGCGGCAGACGCTGCAGCCCCTCATGAATGCCATAACTGCACGCAGCTGTTGCGGAGCGCCTTGAGCAACAGCCCGGCAGACTCGGCACGAGGAGTGCGCGTGGCCGCACCGCAACCGCAGACACCACCGGGTGCAGGTCGTCGAACTTCGCGTATGCTCCGGGTCGCTGCGCATCAAAGAAGGCGTATATGGCCTCCTTGATGGTGCAGATGGGGTGGTCGGTGCGCCGGTGCAGGTTCGCTCCAATTTTGCCAAAGATGTTTTCCGTCACGTTGTTGAAGGGGTGGCCGGTTAGCACCTCTGCACGATAGCAGGAACCCGTCAGCTCAAGCTGACGGCTTGAGCAAGCAAAACGACCTGCGCTGGAGCGCATATACCCCCTGGAACTGCAACACATACGCACCTTCCCGTGCAACAGTCTGCGCCTCCAAGCTGACAGCGGTACAGGTGTGCCACCGCCGCCCGCGCCCTGGCCTGCAGCGGGCCGCTGCTGCGCCTGCACCCACAGCATCTGCTCAGAGTCTGTCGCACCGATGGGTGCGGCTCTGCAGGTGCATGCAGTGCTGAGGCGGTGGTGAGTCGCCTGAGAACGCAGCGCAGCGTGGCCGGGCTGGGAGGGACTGAAAGCACAGTCCTCCCGCCAAGTGCCGGCAGGCTGCGCGGCCGCTTCACTGTCAGTCGCGGCAGTGAGCGAGAACTCCTTGAAGTAGCAGGAACATAGCACAGCACGTGCCTGTAGCGGGCAGACGTGCATGCCACAGCACGGGCGTCCGGCTGAGCAGCGTGGTGGCGCTCATTGAGGCGCCCAAGCAGTGCACAGCACGCACTTTGTCACTATTGCCTTTTGAAGGACCAAGATACAGCTTACGCTGGACCAGGACTCTGGCCTGGTGCCCACCTCATAATTCCCACAATTCTTTTGTTTTAAAGAAAAACACAAAACATTGATTTAGCCGATGGCATTGCCCACATCTCATCGGTGTATATGCTAGCATGCGTTTCAGGCTGCCGCCTAAAGGACCAGCACATCTCCTAATAAAGCAAGCAAGTCCATGCGGGACACTGCACTACCTATGCATGCATGCCAAGCGTTTGTGCAACTACAATGCATTAGGCTACCGTTGCAGCAGGTGCGAGGCACTTCTCCTGGCCCACTATTGAACATCCGTTGACTTGCATGCGCTATGAAGCTGCCCTGCCTAATGAATATCAGGACACAGGAGGAGGCAGAGTGGCCCAGCATGCCAGGGGCTGGCTCTGCTGCCTCAGTCAGTACATGCAACTGCATGCGCATGTCTCGAAAAAAGCCGGTGGCGGCGCTGCAGCTCAGTGCCCCTCCCAGATATTCAGCGGCGGCGCCTTCAGGCCAAACGTCCCCAGCGTGAACTTGTTCTTGGGCGTCCAGCGCTCTGACCTCCGGTACACCTGCCGCCAATGCAGAATGCAGCACTAGGTCCCACTTGCCACATACGCTGCTGCCCACTCCAACCAGACGTCCTACTGCAAGCAGAGTGGGTCCAAACACAAGAGCCATCAACCAGTCCGCCTGCTGCAAGCGACGCAAGAGCCATCAGCCCGTCCTCCTGCTGCAAGCAGAGCGGGTCCGGAGCGTCAGTGCTGCAAGTCAGAGTGGGTCCGGAACGCAAGGACCTTCTTCAGCAGGCGGCTGCGCAGCCACGCACCTGCAGCGTCGTCTCAGACCTCGCCCCGACGGTGACCACGGAGGTCACGTGCAGCACGCCAGGCTCCGGGCAGGAGAAGGTCTCCTCCACACCTCCTGCCCACCAGCACTCCACAGTAAAGCACGCATACATAAACCCTGAGCTTGGTACATACAGCCGTCCTTGCAGTACATGAGTTAGTTTGAAAGAAAGCGCAGCGGCCAGCATGCTACAATTCCTGAAAAATGTTCCTGCGCTGCTCATTCAGCGCGCTAGACAGTGAAACAAAGCCTGGAGTCTGACACAGGACCCATGCTTGCATGCAGTTGCACTTCAAAAAGAGACGATGCACCACCTGACTCACACAACCAACACGTGGCGGCTCCCAACAGAGTGGCCACCCACCTGCATGCGGCTCGCCCCACGATATGCTGGCCAGCAGGCCGGCCTCGGTGGCGCGCAGGTGCGCGCGCTGCTCGCCGCCGCACAAGTCGCGGCGCTGCATGCTGGTGTCCCGGTTGAACGCAAAGCGCTCTGTCACCTGCGCGGCAGAGCTGCACGCGTCAGACCCGCGACGCGCCACGCAACCACCTCTGGCCGCAAAGCGCTGTGCGCACGGCACGGCTTGCACGACCAGCGTCATGCAGAGCAGACCAGAGAACCCCAGCTGGACAGCAACGTCTACTGGCCACGGACAGCCGATGCAGGCCAAGCTTTGCAGGCACATGAGCTCCGCACTTGAGCTTCTCTAGTCTGCTCAGCATGACGCTGGTCATGCAAGCCAAGTGCAGAGCTCTTGTGCCCGCAAAGCTTGGACTGCATCGGCTGTCCATGGCCAGTAGACGTCGCTGTTTAGCTGGGATTTGTATAATCAGGGCACAGGCGGCGGAGGGCGCCGCGGTCGCAGTGCCACTGGCAGAGACAGGGTGATTTATGCCCGCTTCTCAGGAAAGCACACCTTGAAAAAGGGGACAACGGTGAGGAACTGCACGGTGAGGCTGTAGGGCGACTGGCGGATCTCCAGGCCCTCGGTCAGCCTCGCGGCAGTTATCCTCTGCAGCCTACCTGGCACGGGCACACCAGCATAGGTGCCCACCACTTGAGCACCTGGCAGTGCTCCAGCAGGCAGGCTAAACATTTATAGCAAGCAGGCGCACACCACCCCAGGCTGCGGCCAGACGGTAGCAACAGAGGGGCCCGCACCCAGTTTCATCACGTCCAAGGCTCTTTCGTAGGACTCTATGTCCGAAGCGCTTGTGTCCTTCACCCAGGTGCCTGGTTGGCATGCACAGCCGGTCAGCTAGCTCTGCCAAGACGCAAGAGCATACCCTCCTGACACAAAGAGCTTCCCGTATGTAAGCAGTGCCGCACGTGGGTCACCTGTCAGCTCGATTTGGACCTGCGGGGGCTGGCGTGCAGCGCTCTGCGGCGAGGCAGAGCTTGCTGCACTGGCCAGCAGCGCGCCGCGTCGCCGCGTGGCGCAGCTCCCGACACGGACTCCCGCCACAGGCCGGCTGATGAAGCTCCTGAGCGTCGTCAAGGGCACCAGTGGCCTGCAAGCGGCACATACTGAGGTCTGTTCAAGCACACTACAGGAGAAACTGCTGCAGTAAATTGTCACTTCTGTCAGCCACCCTCACCTCTGCAGAGGGTGGCTGTGCAGGGCCAGAGCGCCCGAGCACAAAGGCGCGTCCAGGCACTGATGCTGACCACAGCCGCTCTTCATTGTCACGGCGCTCTCTGTTGTGAAAATGAAGACTTCCTTCTGTGCGCCAAGCAGCGTTTTGGGAGACGAGTTGGAGAGCGGTATTATTTTGGAAGGAAGCTTTTTAGGCTAGTCCTCTTTAGGCTGGTCCTTCAGCTGGTCAGCTAAAAGCCAAAACAGTTTCTGAGCGCACTTAAAGGCAGGCAGAAGAAAGGACTGTCTAGTTTGAAGAGCTGCAAGTTTGCCCAGGCACCACGCGGTTAGCGGCACGGCAGCAGCACATGCTCCACAAGTTCTGCAGCAGCTCCCTCGCCGAGACTCCTCTGACCCACGCAGAGCTAGTCATACGAAGGGACCAAGGCAGCACCCCAGTAGCAGGCCATGCGGAAGCCGGACCGGCCAAGTGCGCAGCGGCGCATTGTTTCAACGCATACGTGAATGCTTACCTTCACGCCTGAACCTGTGCTTTTGTGGCCGGTTGCAGAGAGGAAGCCGGGGAGCACAAGCTGCCTGCAAGCTGTGACCCTCGGTGAGCGGCCGCCGAGCATGCGGCTATGCGCACTCAGCATTGGCTCTCTGCCCCATTCCACCTTGGTGCTGGGTCCGAGCCATGATGCTTTAAAGTTGCCCTCATGTGGCGCACACAGGCGCCACATCTTGTGCGTTACTAACTTGCTCTCTAGGTCGGCGGTACCGTGCACGCCCCCCGCGCACACGGCAATGCTGTGACGGCACGCGAGCGCGCGCACATGCTTGGGCGCGCGGGCGGCGCACAGGTGAACTACTTTGCGTTTGTGGCGGAGGAGGTGCGCGCGGGCCTGGCCGCGCTGGGCATGCGCTCGCTGGACGAGCTGGTCGGGCGCGCGGACCTGCTGCGGCAGCGCGACATCCAGCTCGCCAAGACGTCCGGCCTGGACCTGTCCTACATCACCGCCTTCGCCGGCGCCGTGCGGCCGAGCTCGGAGCGCGCGAAGCAGGAGGTGGGCCCCGCTCAGCTGACGCGTCCGCTGACGCGTTCAGCCCGACGACCGCCCCTCCATGCAGCCCAAAGCGTGTATGGGGGGGAGAGCATGGCTGAGGGCCCCGCTGAACAGAGCGCTGCTAAGTGTGGCCTTGTGTTGCATGGCGTCGGGATGCGGCCGATCACAAGCTGCCTGCGAACGGGACGGTGCAGGCGGCTGCCTGTGCGAAGGGCGCCGTCGTCCGCACCCCGGCCACCTCTTCCCAACAGCCCGCCATCATCCAGCATCATCTAGCTCAGCTCAGCATGCGGCTCCCTGCGCGCTGAGCGTTGCTGCCCGCCGCGCGCAGGTGCACGGCAACGGGCCGCAGCTGGACGACGAGCTGCTCGCGGACCCGGAGGTGCAGGCGGCCATCCGCGACGAGGGCAGCGTGCACCGCAAGCTGGCCATCGCCAACACGGACCGCACCGCGCTCGGGCGCGTGGGCGGCGCCATCGCGCGCCTGCACGGCGACTCCGGCTTTGCCGGCACCGTGTCGCTGGAGCTGGAGGCGCGCGGCCCGCGCTCGGGGCCCGGTCGCGCACGGTGGTTGTGCGCTGGCTGTCCTTGGTGTGCGTGCCGGGCTTGCGCGCAGGTCAGAACAACCACCTCGCGGCCAGGCCGTGTTGCTGCATGGTCTGGTGTCTGCGCTGCTGCTCGTGGGCCGCCTGATCATGCATCAGGACGTCTCAATATTATGATTGTGTTGCATGGCCATGAGTCCAGACGATGACATCAGTCTGACGAGCGCGCGCAGGGCAGCGCGGGCCAGTCGTTCGCGGCGTTCATCGTGGGCGGCATGAAGCTGGACCTGACCGGCGAGGCGAACGACTACGTCGGCAAGGGCATGGCCGGCGGCGAGGTGGTCATCCGCCCGCCGCCCGGCTCGCGCTTCGCAGCCGAGGACGCCAGCCTGGTCGGCAACACGTGCCTGTACGGCGCGACCGGCGGGCGCCTGTTCGTCAACGGGCGCGCGGGTGCGGCGCGCTTCGCCCCAGCGTCCCAGCATGACAGCAGCGGCCTCGGTGTTGATGGGACGCAAAACTAGCCGCTGATAGCCCCGTGGCATGGGGATTATGTGGGACCCTGTGCCGGCTTCATGGCATGCCTGCTTATGGTATGCTGTGTGTGAGGCCGCGGCGCGCGGCGGGCAGGCGAGCGCTTCGCGGTGCGCAACAGCATGGCCGAGGCGGTGGTGGAGGGCGTCGGCGACCACTGCTGCGAGTACATGACTGGCGGCGCGGTCGTCTGCCTCGGCACCGCCGGCCGCAACGTGGCCGCCGGCATGACGGGCGGCCTGGGCTACTTCTACGACGTCGACGGCGACTTCCCGGACAAGGCGCGCACGCGGCCCTGCGCTGCCGCGGCATTGTGCCAGGAGCCGTTTTATAACACCAGGTCCATCACTCATGAGTGCATCGTGTGCCATGGTGTGACAAGTGGGTTGCGCCCGGGAGTGACGAGAGCGAGACGATCTGCAAGCATGGACTTGCGCTCCTGAGGATTGGGTGTGGTGGCCGCTGCCTCAGCAGAGCAGACGCTGGTTTTCATGCACGCCAGCGCGGCGCGGACCTGAGCGGCGCGCGCACGCGGGGCCGCAGGTCAACACGGAGATCGTGGCGATCCAGCGCGTAGGCACGCCGGCCGGCGAGCAGCAGCTGCGCAAGCTGCTGGAGGACCATGCGTCGCTGACGGGCTCGGCACGCGCGGGCGCGCTGCTGGCGGATTGGCAGAATGAGCTCGGCCGCTTCTGGCAGCTCGTGCCGCCCAGCGAGGCCAACACGCCTGAGGCGAGCAAGACCGTCGCGGAGCGCGGTGCCGCGCGCGCGGCCGTGGGCGCCGCGGCGTGAGCTGCGGGGCGCGAGCGGCGAGCTGCCCGCACTACTCAGGGGTGGAGACCGGAGAGGCTGGTTGGACATGCATGCGCAGCCGCCTGTCGCCAGTGCGGTGCCCGCAGTGCGCGACAAACTTCTTTCGGGGCCGCGACCGTGTCTGTCATGAAACTGGTTTGTGTCGGAGTGGGTGTGGTCGTCCTGGGAGCAGCATGCGTCTTGCGCTGCTGATGCTGTACTGCATGCCGCAGCAGGGTGGCAGGCGCCAGCGCCCTGCAGTGAGGCGCAGGCTGTGTTGCGCACATGCAGCCAATGGCATGTGACGGCCGTGTGTCCACCAGCTTGCTTGCATGGCCTAGTAGCTGGTCATACATGCCTCCTGCAGGTATAGGCCCCACCCTGTGCTGGGAGCATGTATCACGGCTGGCGCTCATGCGTGCGCGTGCTCGGCAGATGTGTTGTGTGGACACGCTGTGGCAGGTGTTGGCGCATAACATCGTGACGTCAGGGGCTGTTGGGCAGGCCTTTGTGGTGCAGGTTTGCAGCGCCTCTCACCGCAAGTGATTTGGCGCAAAGCTGCGCACCTTCTCGGCACTGCTCTTATAATGCGGTTGGCGGAGGAGCAGGGCAGCGATGCGGCCCTTCTGGTGTTGTGGTCGTGACAGGACTGCTTGGGCCAGGTTGTTTACTAGCGTGCCACTCTTGCGTAGTCTGGTGTGAACGCATTGGCATTTTGGGACGTGCCTTGGTGGGGCGTCAGCTCTGTGGTCCACCAGAGGTAAGCGTGTTGTACAATAGGAGCGGCTAGATATGCTTACGCGCCATTTGTGGAGATAGAGGTTGGTCAGTGGAATGAGCGAGGGCACATCTGAGCGCAACTGTGCTCTGTTGTAACCGCGTACATGGTGTCATACATGCACTCGCAGAATCCGCCTGTCTAGAATGCGTGGGGAGCGCTTGCTGGAAGAGGCATGCATGACTTCCTCATCCGCGGCACTCTGGTGTGGCAAGCAACCCTTGACGCAGCATGCCAAGTGCCATCACAATACGGGACAGCAGCGCACTCTAGTGGTACAAAGCTGGCATGTAGATACAGAGCATGCTGCGCTCACTTGCGCGCGCGCTTGCTCGGGAGGCCGCGCTCACGCTTGTCGTCCCATACGAAGAAGTCGCAGCGGCCCTCGGGAGGCAGCCCGTCAGCCCGCGCGCAGACGAAGAAGAGCCGGTCTGCCAGCAGGAGGCAGCACTCAGCCCCACGCGCCTTGGCAGGTGGGGCCAACGCCTCTATCCGAGTGGGCATCGTCATGTGCTGCAGGGTGTAGAGCAGCGGGTAATTGTAAAGAATTGAGATCATGCTGCTTGTGTGCGCCTGGCATCAGATGCTGTGGAATACTGGCGCAGGACAACACGTTAGCAGCCTCCATGAGCCGGCCGTGTTATGTTAAGGTGCATTTCTCACACGCTTGACTTTGACATATTCCGGGGGGGGATCACCCTACTGAACAACAGACACGTCTCCGGCATGCCTCCCGGACCGAAAGCCGTGGAGGGGCGCACGCACCCTTGTTGGGCCCCGCTTTCTTGACCTGGCGGATGACGCTCGGTTCGCCATGGCCCGCGCACAGCGGCGGCTGCATCCTCTGATGGATGCTGCGCCAGGCGGCAGCGGCCTGCGCGCGGCCCACCGCCGACGGCGCCGGGTCTGCGCCAGGCTGCGAGCCTGAGCCCTGGCGCGCGCTTGGCCCCGGTCCAGCGCTCCCCTGAGCAGCGCCCGCGGCCGCCGGCGCGCCCGCTGCAGGCACACGCGCCTCCGCCGCGCCTCTCGCGGCCTCAGCCGTCCGCGCCGGCTCGGCGCCGCCCTCCGCCAGGCCGCCGGCGCCGCCCGCGCTTGCGCTCCGCTGGGCGCCGATGCAGGCGGGCGCCGGCAGGCCGGGCGCGAGCAGGAACGCGCGCATGCTGCTCTGCCGGCCGGCCTTGGCCTGCACGGTCCCTTGCCTGCCCGCGGCCCTGCCGCCCCGGGGCGCCACGCCCAGCGCGCGGGGCTTGGGCGAGGCGGGCGCCGCCGCCGCCGCGGGCCCCGCCTGCGTCTCGCTCCTGGCTGCTGCAGCCCCTGTTGCAGCTATGCCCCTCTGCTGCAAGTCTGCTGTGAGCAGAGGCCCCGCCGGCGCGGCGGGCGAGGCTGCGTCCGGCGGTTGGGCGCCCGCTGCGCCGCCGCACGCAGGCTGGGATGAGGGCTGGGAGCCTGGCGCGCCCGCGCCCGCCCCGCCGCCCCTGGCCCTGTCGCCTGCGCCCGCGCCGGCGGACAGCCACATGCGCAGCGTCTTTTGGGTGCCTGCGCAGCAAGGGCAGGCGCGGCTTGGACTTGCCTGCATGCTTGGGTTAGGGGAGGGTTGAAAGCATGCCCTTCGGATGTCCTGCCCAGCGTTCGAGGCGCAGCATTTTGCCCACGAAGCAAGCAGCGCGCGCCCGCCGTAACACACACAATGTGGCAAGCGGAGCGCGAGACCGGGCCGCACCCGTGAACATGAAGCGCGTGGACAGGCCCGGCGGCGCAGGCGGCCGCGGCAGCGGCGCGGGCAGCTCCAAGTCCGCCCACACCGGCGCGTGGTCGGAGCCCAGCGCGTCCGCCCACACGTCCGCGCCCACGAACCAGTCTGCAAAGCCGCCGGCGCTCCTGCCTCGCGGCTCGTCCGCTGCACCGCCCAATCGGCCGTCCCCCCCGCCCAGGTCGGCTGCTGGGCCCGCAGTTGCGCTGGCGCCATCCCCACAGCGGCCCGTGTCTGCTGCCCTGCCTCCCGCCAGCCCGTCCGTCTGGCGCAGGGGTGGCTCTGAATGCTCGCCGCAGCCAGGCGCAACCGCATCGGCTGCCCGCCCTGCCGCTGGGGCATCTGTCTGACCTGGCATGAGGCCTGCACCTGCCAGCCCGCGGGCTCCGCGCGGGCTGCGCGGGGCGTCTGCAGAGCCGCCTCCGGCCTCCCGCCTTGCCTGGCCTGCAGCAGCGCGCTCCGGCGCGCCGCCCGCGCCGCAGCGGCCCCCCGGCAGGCCCACCGCATGCGCGCTCCGCCCATCCGCGCATGGCGCGGCAGCCACAGGGTGAGTGGGCGCGGCCGCCGGCGCGTCCGCCGCCAGGATCAGGTCGATGCGCGAGCCGTAGTTGTTCACGCGCGCGCCACTGGCCGTCGACCAGCAGCTGTACGCCTGCTGCCTGCCGGCCCAGTGCTTTCTAAATGTGCACATGCACTGCGGGCCTGCATGACAAGGAATACCGTGCCCGGATGTCGCTGTCGCTGACATCCACTATTCCATTATTTCAAGGTCAAGGCCAGGCTGCATGTGCAGTGCCCGCCACAGGGTGCCATCGCTTGCAAGCCGGCCAAGCGCGCTGACCCACAGGGCTGCAGGAGTGCCGAGGCGCCGTGCCTGTCCGGGTGGAACACGCGGAACACGTCGCGGAAGGGCCCGCGCAGCAGGCGCGCCAGCCACATGCGGTCGGGCCTCGCCGCAAACTCGGCGTGCGGCCCCGGGTCGCAGGAGTCCAGCGGCGCCGGCGTGATGTTCAGGTCGCCTGCAAAGTCAGCACGCGCACATTGCCCTGGCTGCAGCTTGCAGCACCTCGCCTTCGCACTCATCGACACATTTTACCACTGGATACATGTGATGCCTTTTGACCTCGTGTTTGTGTCTCTCCTTGTGCAGAGGTGTCGTGCTGTGGGTGACGTACGGCAAGATGAGGGTCAATGACGTTGGAAGGAATGCGGGAGGGGGTCACCGAGCAGGATGACGCGGCGGCCCGCAGCCAGCAGCGCCTGCATCCGCAACTCCAACGCCTGCACGCACGGCGCATGGTAGTTGAGCATGACACATACGACCCCGCTTGAACAGAAACTGGCTCCAGTCTGCAAGGTGCGTGGCATGGAACCGGAGGCCCAGGTCCTGAGCCGCACCCACCAGCCGGTGGTGGCCGCAGAAGCTCTGCACCGCATGCATGTGCCAGGCCGGCCCTTCAGTGCGCACACTCTGGACGTGACCGCACCTCAAAGAAGCGCAGCTTGAAGGCGCGGCGCTCGTCGGCCGTGTCGGCGTTCGTGATGGCCACGCCGTAGACGTTGATGAGTATGAAGGCGCCGTGGTCCGTCATGACGCAGCGCCCCTCGCTGTCCAGCGCCTCCAGCTCCTCCAGCGAGAACCTGCACGTGACCGGGTGCCCTCCCGCAGCTTGACGAGCGGCGGCTTCCTGCTCAACGCGCATGGCCTCTGCTCGTGCAGCTTCATGCAGTGCTTGCTCAGCGCGCATGGCCTCTACTCATGCAACATCATGCGGTGCCTGCTCAGCGCGCATGGCCTCTACTCGTGCAACTTCATGCAGTGCTTGCTCAGCGCGCATGGCCTTCACTTGTGCAACATCATGTGGTGCCTGCTCGGCGCGCATGGCCTCTACTCGTGCAACTTCATGCAGTGCTTGCTCAGCGCGCATGGCCTTCACTTGTGCAACATCATGTGGTGCCTGCTCGGCGCGCATGGCCTTCCCGCATGCAACATCATGCGGTGCAGCCGCCTGCCGAGGCGCGCACCTGTCAAACAGCTCGCCATAGCAGCTGCCGAGGCTCCCGGGCGGGCCTCCGAGTGCGGGGGCGCTCGTGCCCTTGGACAGTGTGCCTGCCAGCCCACAGGCACAGCTGAGCACCTCGCTTGCCTCACAGGGCTACCAGTAGGACGCAGGCCTCACCTGTGAAGCCTTCTTGTGCATCGAGCGGCTCGGCAGTGCCGACTCTGCAGTATGTCGCGACGCCGCTGTAGCCTGTCCGCGTGCGGCAGAACCCGAAGAAGGACTCCCTGAGCAGCTTCATACGTTTAGTGGCGCAGCCACATCTCAAAAGAGCACTGCGAAGCGGCGGATGTGGCGCGTCCCACCAGCCGTCTGCGAGCGCAAACTCGCGCTCCAGCTCCGACCGCGCAACCTTGGTCTCTTGGAAAGCGATGATGTCTGCAAGTCGCTTTGTGTCAGAAGGGAGCATAGGGCCAAGCTAGGCAACAGCAGAACAGAACAGTGCGACCGCCGAGCATCACACTATATGCACGACCATGGCCCACACCACGCACCAGCACGGAGAACGGTCAACAGCCTGGTCAGTGTCCCAAAGCCGCGGTGCTTGATAATTGCACGCAGGCCGTTTATGTTCCAGGTGAGGATGCGCATACAGGCTCAACAGGCATACACCAGTTCTGTATCACCTGTGTAAGTTGCTTCACACACGGAATTCGCATTTTTCTGGTCCTTGGACGCAGCATGCTGAGCAGGCAAGCGGGTACAGACTTGGATCGCCTCAGAGCTCCGGCCTGGATTGGTCTGAGCTCTGTGCATACAGCGCATGGTGAGAGCGCGCTTGCATATACTACCAGTCCCCTCCAGTGACACAGCCTTTCTTACTTAGCCAGGGATGACGCGGGACGCCGCCCAGCTCCACAGCCTGGCCAGCAGGGGGTTTGCGCTCGCGTTGCGCCAGCGGCACGCAGGCACGCCAGCCTCACTTGAGTTGTGTGCTGTGCGCTGCGTCGGCAGCTGTAATGTTTTACTGTGCGCGTGAACAGAGGAGCTGCTGTCCCTGGAGCGCTGCTACGCATGCCTGCAGCAACGCTGGTGCGCTCTGGCTCAGGCGCTGGCGCAGTGTTGGCAGAGGTTGCTTGAAGCGCAGTTCATGCGTGGTTTCTGCTGCTCCTCCTGAGTGATGCCGAGCTCCGACTGGCGACGTAGAGGGTCGGGCAGGGGCTATGCATACTGCCTTCTGCCGGCTGGTCTTGGCGCAGGCATGCGCGGAGCCAGCTTTGAGCTGGTGGCAAACAGAGAAGAAGTGGAGGCTGTTTTTGATTCGGTCGTGGGCTCGCCGCGCTCGCAGGGCATCGAAGAAGTCGGGCGGCTCGTCCACCAACCTGGGGGGGCAGCCGCTGCCCAAGCACCTGGGCGTGAAGATGTACGGCGGGCAGCGCGTCATCCCCGGCAACATCATAGTGAAGCAGCGCGGCACGCAGTTCCACCCTGGCGCAAACGTGGGCATGGTGCGCCACCCTCGGGCCCCTCGTTGCTGCTGTGCTTCCCAGGCCTGCTGCGGACCGGCATATGCGCCGTGACGGGAGGCAAACACCAGGTCACTTCCGACTTGGGCCCTATTTCATATAGCAAACACGCTGGCCATATTTCATATAGCACACACGCTGGCCCTATTTCATATAGCACACACGCTCTATCCTGCTGCGGCCGGTCCCCTATCGGCTGACGATGCTTCACCGGCATGGTCGTGCGCAGGGCGTGGACCACACGCTGTACGCGCTCATTGAGGGACACATCAAGTTCCACTACAGCAAGCTGGCGCGGCGGCGATCCGTAAGCATACAGCCTATGATGCAGGGATAGTTGTCCCTTGATGATGCTGGGCTAGGTTGCAGCGGTCTGCTAGTGTGCATGTGCACTTGCCTAGGTCTGGATGCTAGACCCGTTTCTGCAGTGCTTGGTCCACATTTGCCAACAGCCCAGCAGAACATGTAACCCCCAGCAGAACATGTAACCCCCAGCAGACCATGAACATGTGTCGTCACAGGGCTGTGCTCTCTGCCAGCCTCCTCCTTGCACAGCAGCGCCAGCTTCACCCTCACATTCTGATCCCACGCGCTGGCAAGCCGTCCTGATCCTGACATACTGCATGGGCAGCGCTCTTGCAAACTGGCACACAGCGCAGGCACCCTGCAAGAAGTCCGACCCAGGCTTTTCGCTCCTGCATGGAAAGAAAGCCTAGCTAAGCTGCCATGTGTGCGGCCGCTTGCAGTTCAGAAGCGCTAGCGCCACAAGCGTTGCACGCAGAGTACATGCTTATGGCATGATGCTATTGGGGGTTGCAATCAGCTTGACATGAGTAGCATCCTTGCCCGAACTACTTCCACAGAGCGTCATCGTCAACGAGTACGCTTTTCCCAGAAGGAGCCCAGTACAGTGCAGCACGCCTGCAACCCGCAACTGCCTTTCTGAAAGTGTCGCAAATAACCAGGGTGTGCCGACAGCTCCAGCCCGCTCAGGCGTTGCGGGCAGCTTGGGCCAGGGCGAGCCCTGCTCAGGGTCTTACTAGGGCGGCTGCCGCCTGCCCGCCACCCGGCGCGCACGGCCCGGCGGCACGGCCCGGCACATGCGCGACCGGCAGCCACAACCCGCCCGGCAGGGCAGGGCGACCCGAGCGGCAAGCGAGGGCGCCACCAGCCAGGCTGCGCTGCCCAAACCCTCCAGAGCTGGCAATTGCGCTGTCCTCACCGCAGGCGCAGCCAGGCTGGGCTGCTGCGGCGACGGCCGCCAGCGCTTGCAGGCGCGCGGGCGCACCGCCTGCGGTGCCAAGCCGCGGCCCTGTCTGCAGACGCTGCTATCCCGCACATGGACGCACGCCAACAGAGTCAGCGAGACACGGTGTCAGCAGTGCTGAGCGGTGCGGCAGGAGGGATGCAGTAGACCCTACCCCTGACCCTATGGCTTGCCTACTGCTTGACCGAGCTCCCGATCCACGCCGCGTCCGTTGGCTTCTCGGCCTCCACAAGGGCGACCTCGGCGGCCTGCGCGTCCTGGAAGGCTGCGTCCGCGTCGGCCTCCTTCGCCTGCGCGCGCTGCCGGGCGTGACCGGCGCGCTCCTCCCCACGCCCCGGCCGCCGCCCCTCGCGCGCTGCTGGCCGTGGGGACTATGCGGACTTCCCGGGACAAGAACCCCCGAGCATGCCCGGCTCACGCATGCCTTGTGGCGAGCCTCCAGCGCCAGGGATGAAGCAGGTCCACTGCACATGCAAAAAAGGCAGGGTGAAGCAGGCAGCGCATGCCCACACTGCACCACCGTGACGCTGGAATACCCGGACAGGGCGGAGGCGCGCGCCGCCGCCGCCGCCGCACGCCCGAACAGCCCCCCAGCGCACGGGTGGGCGCACACGCCTGCCCCGCGCGCCGCGGCGGGCAGCACGAGTCCGCGGCAGGGCCCGCGCTGCGCACCGCGCTGTGCACACCCCAGCGCACACCTCCCAGGAGGGTAGGGATAGGGTTTAGAAAAACCCAGCCCGGGCCGCCGCACCTCGTACTCCTTTCCGGCCGCCTCTGCGAGCGGCACGAGCTTGGCCGCCCTGACGGCATCGCCGACGCGCTGGGCCGCCTCGATGCTCTCCTGCGCCTCCTCCTGCGCCTCCCACGCGGACTCCGCCGCCTCCTCCTGCGGCCGCGCAGCCGCGCCCGTTCAGCGCATTCGGGCGCGAGTGCGGGAGCGCGCGCGGGCGGCGCCGGCCTGCAGCGCCCCGGCCGCCGGCTCTGCGTCTGTCCTCGTGCTGCCTCCGCGGTCCCCCCCTAGGGCACAGGGGGGTTTCGCGCCGAGCGCTGTAAGAATGCAAAACGCTGTGAGGACGCCAAGACCGCGAAGACACCACAGCCGAGCGAGCCAGCCGTGCGCATTAATTTCGCATCGAGGCGCCCGCCCGCCCAGCGCCTCTGGCCGCCCAGGCACCACCGCGCTGCGGCCATCCATGCACCGCTGCTGCAAGGCAAGCTGCGGCGCGAGCACGGCCGCGAGAGCCAGCCGCAGCTGGGAATGCAGCAGCCCTTAGCACAGTCTAGCAAGGACAAGCCAGCAGCATGCCCCCGCATAGGGTGCTACACCCTAACCCGCCGGTGCTACACCCTAACTCGGCCACGCGCCTTCTCCTCGGCGATCTCCTCCTTCTCCAGCGCGTCCTCCTCCAGCGCGGGCAGCCGCGCGTCCTTGCCGGCCGCCAGGTCCGCCAGCTCGTTCTCCTTGGCGACCGCCGCCTCGGCCGCCGCGTAGCCGGCCTGCGGCGCGTCAGGGGCACCGTCGGCCGCCGCTGCATGCGCGAAGCCTCCGGCGCGGCGGGCTGCTCTTCTATACCCTAACCCTACCCTACACAGTACCCGCCCGAGCTGGCTGATACTTCTGTTGTGTGCGTCTGATGAGCATGCGCCCCTGTGCGCTGCCTGCAGGCGCGCGCGCATGCGCGGGCAGGCCGACAGCGCGCCGGCCACTGCATGAGCATGTTGCTGGCACTGCGTGAGCATGCGGGGGGGTGCCGCGCAGGCCCTCCACGGTCACTCCAGGCAGACGAAGGCATGCGTGCAGGCGCGGTGCGCGCAGCACAGCTGCCGCGCGCGCTGGGCCTGGTGCCGGAGCCGCACACTGAACAAGCAGACATCCTGGCCCTTGTTCTGAAGGTGAGAGGCTGACGCAGTTGGCATGCGCAGTCGGCGTGGCACTCGGGGCGCGCCTTGGTCTTGCCGGCCGCGGCCGTCTTGGCCAGCCGCGCCGGCAGGTCCAGGCTCGCCTCGGCGTCCGCGGCCGCCTCGAGCGCGTCCTCGGCCGCCTCCTCCGCCGCCTCCTCCTTCGCCTCCTCCTCCGCCAGCTCGGCCGCCGCGG
>JAABUV010000607.1_pt1 | contig 54369 bp, 1 predicted proteins | sample 5559971 | NCBI WGS metagenome assembly JAABUV01 (sample SAMN10711881, study PRJNA513362) | rock metagenome | isolation source: Antarctica rocks | place: Antarctica: Victoria Land, Knobhead nord | collected 2015-12-19 | reverse complement strand
ATCCTAGATAATTACTATAAGTAATAGTTATTTACTAAATAGTACGCCCTTTACCTAATTAACGGCTAATTAGAATATTAATTAACCCTTAAATATACTAAGGATCTAGCCTAATATAGCCTACCTATTCTAACTATTCTATTTAATAATTTTAATGACATTTTAAATGGACTTTTATAGGAAGAAATATCTTATTAAATTACCCCTAATAAGGCTAATATCTTATAGAATAGGTTAAATACTAATTAACGCCACGCTACTAATTAATTACTACTACTATTAACGCTAATACTAATAATAAATTTAGTACTCTAGGTATAATATTCTTCCTTAATAGTACTAGGGGGACTAGTAAGATAATAGTTTAAAATATTATTATAAAAAGGCTATATTCCTAGTAAAAGGTTACTCTAATAGTAGCGTCTTCTAATATTATATTAATACTATTATAGGGAGATTAGACTACTTACTTATAGTTTAAGATACTCCTAGACTCTAATACTACCTCCTTATATAAGATTAAGAAGGGGATTAATCTCGCTAAGCTAATTAAGCGAGCTTATATTATCTTTTAAAATAAGTCTCTTATATAGAGTTAATATAATATAGAAGCTACTAGAAAATACCTGTAAAAATTCAATATTTTTACGTTGGAAAATCACCCCTACTACCTGGCGTTTAGTAGGTGACGTGAATAGCGGGGAGTATATTAGACACGTTAGTAGGTAGGGTGAATAGTAGGGAGTATATTAGATATAGTAGGCTATTAATAACACGGATATTTCCCCCTATTCAGACTAATATTAGATACGTTAGTAGGTAGGTAGCCTGTAAAAGCGATAGTATTAGCTATATTATATATACTAATACACTGATTTCAATCATACTAATAGCGTTATATACCTGGTAATAAGACGGATATTTCCCTCTATTTAGACTGATATTAGATACGTTAGTAGGTGAGGTGAATAGTAGGATTTTTAGCCTATAAATGTAATAGTATTAGCTAATATACTAATAGACTAATTTAGACTATTCTAATAGCATTACCTACCTAGTAATAAGACGGATATTTACCCCTATTTAGGCCGATATTAGATATATTAGTAGGTGACGTAAATAGTAGGGAGCATGTTAATAGGTAGCCGGCCTATAAATACGATAGTATTAGCCTATAGACCTATATAGTAATATAGATTATTCTAACAGCGTTATATACCTAGTAATAAGACGAAAATTTCCCCCTATTTAGACTAATATTAGACACGTTAGTAGGTAATATAGTAGAATAGGTAATTTATAAATAATAATAGGATTTTTATTATTAATCTAATTATTCTAGCTGTTAGCATATAAAATTTAGTAGATTATTCTAGCCGTTAGTATATAGAATTTAGTAAGTAAATTTATATATAACAATATATCTTTTAAACTACTATACCGATTTTTATAATTTTTAAACTTTTAAATAGCTATAGATATCTTATATAACTTTATTTAAGTAGAAAATATTATAGAGCGTAGGTATAGATATAGGTAGAATATAAAGAAATATCAGACTTTTAATATTCGCGCTAGTCTAGGAAAGGAATCTAGGGTACTTATTAACTAACTAATAAGCTAAAATAAGCTTAGGGTCTTAAATTACATATATTCTATTATAGTAAAGAGATTAATTATAGCCTTTAAGATATCTATAATAATAATTAGGCTTATTTTAGGGGTAAGGTAGTCTACTTTTATAGGGACTTCTAATAAATACTCCTAGTTATTCTAGGAGGATCTAATAGCTAGGTTATTAAGGCGTATCTTTAGAAGGCCTATTTCTAAAATAAGGTTATATATTTAAATCTTACTATTAATAAATAACTTAATAATCCCGACTTAATAGATACTATATATTATAAAATAACACTATTTATAAGCGATCTCCTCGCTATTAATAATAGTATTAATATCTAGAAAAGTCCTACTACTAATAAAGATATGTTATATTAGAAATATAGTTATACCCTAGGAAATACTATTAATACTTTAGTTAAGAATATCTATACTAATATTAGAATAAATATCTCTTAGAGGGTTTATCTATTAGAATAGGCTATTCTCGCTATTACTAATAAAGACGTTATTAGTATTAATACTAAGATAATATCATGTATCCCTAGCGATATAATAATATACTAGAGTATTAATTATATTATATTAGAAGAAGATAATAAACTCTTCCCCCCTAAGTACTTTTATAGGTTTTATAAACCCTCCCTACTATCTTATAAGCTATATATTAAGTCTAGTATACTAGTTATACTACTAAGGAACCTTAATCTACTACGTCTATATAATAGGATATAACTATAAGTAATAAGATATAGTAAGTATATCTTTAAGGGGGAGATTATAAGTAGTACCTATAACGGCGAGAAGGTAATACTATTTAAAACGCTATTATAGTCTAAAGAAAATAATAGGTAGATTCCTACCCCCTTTATTTATAAATAGTACCTCATCTAACTAGTATTTTTTATAACTATTAATAAATTATAAGGTTAATTAATAAAGTACGTAGGTATTAACTTATAAATTAGGCCTACTTTTAGCTATAATTAGCTATACGTAGCTCTATTACAGGTAATAAGATAGGGAAACCTTTATATTATTAGGCCTAAAACTCCTAAATATATATCTAGCTAAATAATAAGAAACGTTATATATAAGTAGGTACTATTAAATAATAGGTAGATTACCCCTAATATATTAATTATAACTTATTATTAATATTTAGATCCTATTAATAGCTACTTAGCGGTTTATAAAAATATTAATTATAATATTAGAAGTATAAAAACGGCCTAATAATATACTTAATTATATAGTTATATCTTTATATTAGACTATAATATTAGACTTTCTAATAATAAAAATAAGCTATTCTACTATTTAGTTTATTAAATACTACTAGTTAAACTTTAAAGGACTAGATAAATATTAGGCTATATAAACTCCTACGTCTAATAGATTCCTTTATATTAACGCGATAAATCTAATATAACTATTAATAGTTATTATAAGAGTATAAAAGATACGTTATAATATAAGGGGTATAATAATTTAAGAATTACGTTAAATAGTCTAGTAGTATAGAAGTTATTAATAGAATAGAATATTACTATACTAGATATCTTATAATTAGTTAGGTACTTAATAGATAATATTAATCTTTTAATACTTCTATCTTAATAATAATAATATCTTTTCCTAATAATAACTAATATAATAAGTCGTCTAATAATAGTATACTTAGTTATACCCTATTAGTCCTAAATAGTAACGTTATAATAGAGTTATAATATAAGTAGGTCTAATAACTATTTATTAATACTCTAGTACTAGGTAACTATAGTAAATAATCCCTTAGATCTAAAATTAATATTTTTAGTAATATTTACCCTATATCTCCTATAATACTTAAGGGGGGTCTTAGTATCTATAAAAGTTTATATAAATATCTATTATATTTAGACTTAAACTTACCTTATAACTATTATTACTTACTAATAAATAAAAGAATTATACTTTTAAGTATACTTTTCCTAAGTAAAAATCTTGAATTTTTATAGGCATTTTCTAGTATTAATATAGAATACTAGATCTAAAGTCTTCTTATCTAATATCTCTTAGTAATTAAGCTTCTTATTATATTAATATACTTACTAATCTATATACGAGTAATAAAGATATACTTATCTAGCCTATCTACTTCTCTTATAGGTATAGACTCTATAGTCTTATACTAACTTATCTTATTATTCTAGCTATATTATAGTTAGCTTAACTATATAAGCTTAAAGTAAGGGAAAATACTATTTATTAATAGTTTTATACTCTAGCCTTAAGGCGCGAGCTCTTAATCCCGTAGGTAGAATATCCTTCTTAGTTATAGAGGCTATAATTTAGACTTTATTTATAGACTCCGCCTTTTAAGCTTCCTTAATAAAACCTACTATTAATACCTTAAGATCGTTAACCGTAATAGACTATAAGAGAGGTAGGGATATAGGGCTACTAGGAGGTATAGCTAGTAGTTACGGAGAGATAAATAGCTTTAAAGTAATTTTAGTTAATACTATTATCTTAGTAAAGGAGTAATCCTAAAGGATAAAGATCTATAAGGCGAGTAATATAATTAATTAAGAAGGATATTTTTATCTATTTATAAGCTTAGCTATATCTATCTATTTAGACCGTAGCGTAATAAATAGATAATTGTAGACTAATAAGGAGAACTAGAAATAGAGCTTTAGAGGATATTATATATCTCTTCTAAGAGTTTAATATACCTATTTTCTTCTCTAGAACTTAGATTTATCTCCTATATAGTCTTAACCTATCTTAGTAGTAAATATAGCCGGTTAAGAAAACTATCTTATATATAAATATATAAACCTATAAGTATAAATATATAGATTAATTAACTAGGTCTTCTAAGTATCTTCCTTTCTAGTATAAGTAGTATTCTAATATATAAGTGTAGGACTTATAATATCTAGCCTAATACGAGCCTCCGTCTAGATATCTTAAATAGTATAAAGCGTAATATAATAGATATAATAGATATAATTTATTATATTAGTTTAAGCTTAAAGGCGTTATTAGTATTTATAAACTTAACTAGGTTTATAAATTTATATAAGCTAGGTTTAATTTAATAATACTAAGGATTTCTCTTAACTTATTACCTACTTGTAATAGATTAAACTCCCTTTAATCTTACTTTTATTTTCTAATTCTTATAATTATTTAGATTATTAATTATTATAATATATATATAATATTAATAGGCTCTGCTATCCTATTATTAGAAGCTCTAGCTAGGAAAGCTAAATATAATATTAATACTTTTAATCTATTAAATCTAAATACTACCCTTTAAAATAATAGTATTACGCTTTAGATTCTATAAATATATGTATCTAGGAAGTTATAATAAAAGTTATAGATAAAATTAATTATTTAAAGGAGGACTACGTATAGTAGATAGAAGGGGAGGGTAAGGTACTTATAACTTAAGTAGTTTTAGCGAGGGAGAATCTTATTATATATAGGCGATTAAAGGGTTTATTAACCTTTAGAAGAAATATTATACTATTCTTTAATAGTCCTAAAGATTCTCTAATTAACTTAAGTTTAGTTAAGTTAAGAAATAAGCTTACTTATACTAGATATAAGTAGATCTATTACTTAAGCCCTTATAGGATTATCTCTTAGGTAGTAGCTTTCCCCCTTATAGTCTAGATAGGAGGTTTTATACCGGACTATATATTTAACTATCTTATTAAGAATATAGAACTAGGGGAATTTTAAGTATAGCTTATGAAAATCGGCGAAATTTTATACGCGTTTATAGTAGAAGAACCTTTATAGTAATCTAATAGTTATAGTTTATTTCTTAAAGGTTAAGTCCGCCTTATAAAAAGATAAGAGGTAGTATTTCTAATAAATAAGTAGCTCTTAATAATTATCTAGTACCTAAAAAAGATTTAGTAATATTGTAAAAGCGTAAGTATATTAATAAAGGATAAGAAATAGTATTAATCTAGATAAGTAGGCGTAAGTAGAAATTAGCTACTATTATATATAAAGTATTACTAATAATATCTACTAAAGAAATTTAGTATATATTCTTAAAAGCGCTAATTAGTTAGATACTACTCTTAGGTAACCTACTCTCTAATATAGTTTAGACTAGTTACTATTAGAGAATAGAAAGGAGCTTAAGAGAACTAATAATAGATTACCTAACTATAATAATCCCTAAGGACCTAATCTAGGATATCTCTATTACTTTATAAGTCGGCCTAGAAACAGGAGATTAAATAATTAATATATTTAAGCTAAGGTTAACTTAGTTATCTTTACTAAGCTATCTATAACCCTAACCTTAAAATTATTAGGAATATAATTCTTCCCTTCTTTAGTAGTATTTTTATATTCCTAGTATAGTTTACTATTATCTACTATATTAGGGTTATAGACTATAATTAATTTACCTTTATATATTATCTATCTATTATAATCTACCGCGTTATATATATATAATAATAGATATTCTTCCTCTCCTCTAAGTACTCTATCTCTATACTATATATATAAGATTAAGTTAGCTTTATATATATATTAAAGGGGTTAAGATAATCTAATATACCCGCTTAGATATAACTAACGGCTAGTAGTATATTATAAAATATACCCGTACTAAGTAGATCTATCTTATATTAATTTTACTCCTTTATACCTTAATATAGTTCCTTACTAGGCCGTTTATTAAAGAGAGTAGTCTATAATTTAAGCTATATATAAAACTATAGCCTAGTATACCTAGTAAAAGATAAGGGTAGCTTAATTTATAGACTTTAATAAGATATTATATTTAACTTCTTAGCTAACGACTAATAGGAGATTATAAGCTTAAAGGAAGTAAATATAAGTATTAAGTAGCTATAGGAGCTAGTTATAGATTAAGGATAGTTATATACTCCTTTCCTAGGTAGCTTATAATCTTAATATCTATTTAAGAAGTTTAATAGTATACGATTTTACGCTGATAAAAGAAGTTATAGATAATCTTAAAGAGGGTAGAAGGGTAGAGGAAGGGATAGGAAATTCGCGTAAGGCTAGAATAAATATTAGCTATAAGTCTTTATATAAATGTTAAAAAACTATTATATATAAAAGGAAAATCCTACTAAATACCTTATAATCGCACGTCACTTAAAATATACTAGATAAGAGATTAGAGGCGAAGGCTAGGAGGTATATATAAAGTTAGAAAAAGGTAGGTATAGTAGTAGAAGTATATTATATATCCTTTAAATTACTAAGGCGCTAATAATATAAGAAATAAGGCGGGTTAAAGGTAGAGCTTCACCTATAAAATTACGGGCTATTAGGTATTTTTTTAGTAGGGCTTATATTACGTAGTATATAATAATATTACTTTAAGCGACTTTACTAGTATAGGACTAGTAAAAGATTCACGTAATAGGCGCTATATACTAATATTCTAGGCCATAGAGATATATAATATAAGAGCTTAAGGTTATTACTATTAAATATATTAATAATAAATCTAAACTTAAGCCTAGCGCTTTCTATTATAGGATGTTTAACCTATTATAAGACGAGTATACTATTATTATAAAGTATCTTATAGATAACTCTATTAATTATCTATAAGATTTAAGTTAAAAAGTAGAGTAGTCTTATAAGCCGTCCTTCTTATAATATAGCTATTAATCATTCTAAATAAGGACCTTTAAAGGTATTATTAAGACTTTTAGGTATTAAGCTTTTATTAGCTATTAAGGACCTAATAAGCCTATTTAAACTCTTATTCTTTATATCTAGCGAATAAACCCTACTTATCCTAATTCCTACCTAGGGGTAATATCTATTATAGCGCTATTATATACTTTAATAATAGGGTTATATAGCTTTTTAGATAGATTTAGTTAGGTCCTAGTAAAAAGCGCTCCGTCCTCTAGGAGAGGGAAAAGTAATACTTTATATCTCTTTATATATAGGTTTAATATAATTAAAGGCTTATAGAAATTCCTTTAAGATATTCTTAAACTTATTAATATATATATATAGACTCTTTTTATATCTATAATATTATTATAACTACCTATATACTACTTTATTAAGATATTTCTTTTAGGCTAATCTACTAGCTTATACTTAAACTCCCTTTCTTATATATAATAAGTATATATCTATAGTAGTACGTAGAAAAATAACTCTAGGTTATATTAGTAGGTATAGGAAATATAATGTAATACCTTAATTACTATAAACTCTATTATATCTATCTACTATTATACGCCGCTTCTTCTACTACTATTCTCCTTATTATATTCCGTATTAATTAATATACCTGTAAAGCTATTAGCTTCCTTTAGATCTATTATTATAATATTATTCTCTAAGATATCTCTATATAATATCTTTCCCTTTATATATAGAGACTTATACGCTTTAACTATATTATAGAGAGCCTTTAATAGTTCTAAGATAGACTAGAAGTCGTAGAGTACTTAACTAGCTAGCGAGATTATTAAGTAATATAAGGTATAGTTATTAAATAAGCTATTATTATAGGTATAAAGACTTATTATCTAGCTATTAACCTCCTTATCCCGCTTAGCTTTATTAGAGCTCTAGCTATTAGACCTTAATCTCTTAGATAGGCTCCTTCTAGTATTAACCGACTTTTATTTCTTTAATAAATCTCTAGTAGTACCTAGGCTATAGATCTAATTAAATAATTAAGGGAGGTAGACTAACTATTTATATTTATATTTCATACTCTACTATCTAGCTACTTAGAGCGAATAAGGGCGTTCTAACTCTAGTTTATTAAGAGGAAACTATAAACTATAGAAGAAAACCTCTCTTACCTACCCTATTTACTATAACGCTTCTAGGCCTTTAAATACTATATATTATCCTCTCCCTTATACTCTATTATTACTACCCTAGTATTAGATCCTAATATCTATATACTCCTCTCTCTTACTAGGGCTACGCCCCTTTCTCTACTCTTAAAAGGTTTATACTCCCTTAATTACCCTCTTACCCTTCCTTATATAGTTTAATTAATACTAATAAGTACCCTTAGTCCTCTTACTAGTCTACTACTACCCTAGCTACTCCTCTCTTATACTATCTAGTATTAAGGTATCCTTTTCTATTTAACCTATAATACTAGGTTACTACTACTACTAGCTTAGTAGAAGGCTTATAGTACTCCTATTAAGAATTACCGCGTATCTTTTTTATAATATATAGGAGGGAGCTATTAAAGTTATTAGGGGGGTATAAATATACTTTATTACTACTATTATATTACTATTTCCTAGTATTAGGCCGTATAGTAATCTACTTATAAGAGAAAGTAGATTATATTAAAATCCCGCTAGCTATACCTATAGTTATAAGATTACTACTCCTACTCCTACGCGTAGTTATAGTCCTCCTAGCTAGGGGGGGTAGCCCTAGCCTATTATTCTAACTCTTCTACTTAATATAGTACCTTCTATCTCTTAAACTAGAGTCTCCTATATATAGAGCTAATACTACTAGCGGGAACTAAGGTAGGTATTATTATATATACTAAGGGCGCGCTCGCCACGCGTATAAAAACTCTATATAAGGAGCTCTACTACTATATAATATATTAGTTTTATTCCGATTATATTTAGACTAGAGACCTCTTAGCTCTATTAACAAGTAATAGGTTTGTAGCTAGTACCGCGTATAAGTAGATCTCGTTACTAGCTAGACTAACTATTAAGTTAGGAATTAGTACTATAATTTAGTACTAACTCGCTAAGCCTTTTAGCGTATTACTATATATAGTATACTAGTATACTATATATAGTAACTTTTTTAATACTTGGTACTAGATTCTAGTATCGAATCGCTAAGAATTAGCGGCTTAGTAGTCTAGGTAATACCTCGCAGTTAGTCTAAAGGGAGGAGAGACTAAGACTATAAAAAGGAGGATATAAGACTTAATATAATATTCTAAAAAGCGTACAGCTTCCTAAATATTAACCCCTTACGCATTTCTATAATACTAGTAATATAATAGTAACTAAATAGTTTAGTAACTCCCTCTACCCCTCTTTTACGTACTAATCTAAGGAGATCGGCTTTAGGTTATTACTTAGCGGAGACCTAGGAGAACTTAGTAATATATTATAGATTCTTAAAGCTAGGATTTTAGGTATAAAAGTAAGATATACTATAATATATAATTACCTATTAGCGGGTAATAGGAATTAGCTCTAGTTATAACCTTCTCTCCTTACCTATTATATCTTTTATAATAGTAATAAACTAATTACTATTATCTTACTTAATAAAAGATTAAGACCTAGCTCTTTATTACTTATTATTATATATCCTACTATTATATAGATAAAACGCTCTAGCTCCTTATATATATTAAAAATAGTCGAGCTGTAAGAGCTTAAGTAGTTAAATACTTATACCTATATATTATTCTTATAAAGAGTAAAAGCGTAGACGTATTAGTAGGTTAGTTAAATAGAGAATACGTCGCGGATATATCTATTAATTTAAAGTAATATTACTTTCTTATCTTTATTAGACTCTTTAAGTTCCCTAATTACTTTAATATCCTTTTAGTTATAAACTACCTTTAATAACTTTTTATTACTAGGCTTAATAAATAAATTTATTTAATATTTAGCCTTATAACTTATAAGATCTCTAGTAGTACTTATATAGTAAACGCCGCGCTTACTTAATAGGAACTCGTCTTAGAAATTAAACTACTATTTATAGACCTTATTTTATACTAGTATCTAAGGGAAATTAGTCTACTATCTATCTATATATCTTTCTTATATAGCTTAATATATTTCTTTTATACGCTTAGTCTAAGGTTTTCCCTTAAAATATTTAGAGAAGAAACCCTTAACGCTCTAATATATATATCCCCTTATCTCTTTAAAAATCCTTCCTTTTAATAGTTTCTAAGTTTACTTACCGCCTTACTATAAGGCGGATAAACTCGTAGTTAGAGTACTATTAAAGGAGATAGGAATATTTATAAGAGGGGTTATTTAAGAGATTATATTAATAAGGTTAAAGATAGCGTTTTAAATATTAATATTAGAGGCTTATTTAATAATAAGCTATAATAGTATATAATAGTATCTATAGTTAGAGTTACTATTTTAGTTACGTCTTTAAAGTCCTAATAGATTAGAAGCTATATCTCTACTCCTAGTTTTTAACTAAAGATTAAGTGTAATTTCGCAGCCTATTAATATTATAAGTAACCTTAAAATAGCCTTTTAAGGATCTAGATTAGCTCTATTAATAATATTATAGTAGGAGAGGGAATTTAGCTTATATCTCTACTCTACTTTCTAGAGCGGATTTTATAAATAATCTAGATATTTATTTAAAGGATACTCTATAATAATATTATAATTATTTTATAATAGGTTAGCTATCTTAAGGTAGGAGGTGTAAGGCCTAGGTTATAGTAAGCTTTATATCTTATTTATAAGCTACTAAATAAGATTATAGGATATTTATAGGTTTAAAGGTAATAGCGAGGAGACTAGGAAGGTTAGAGGTAAAGTTAAGTAAATATAATCCCGCGTTAATCTTTAGAATAACTAATAGGCTATTAAGGGTAACTAATTACTTATACGCTAGAAGCTCTTAACTAGTCAGCCTATCTTTAAGCTAAGAAGGGCTAAGTAGTATAAAAGTCCCTACGGTTTTGAAATCCCTATACTTATTAAGTTCCTACGGTATAAAATCTCCTACGATATAAAAGTCCTTATACTTATATAGTCCCTATACTTCTAGGCTCCCTATACTTCTAGAGTCCTTACTCCCTAAGAATCCTTATACTTCTAGGCTCCCTACATGTTACACCCTTAGTACGCGAGCCTTAGTAGACGCTATAAGCGCTTATTAAAGTTGAATATACCTTAGTATAGCGAGTTAAGTAATTAGTTAACTAGATTACTCTAGTTAATATAAGTCGAGTACTAATAATTAGTACAAGTATAGACTTTCCTATATCTATATAGATAGCATTACTTTCCCTCTAGATAGGAGCTTTATACTTAACTTATATTATCTACTAAACTAATCTCCTAGATACTAAATATAATTCTATACTAGACTAATTTAATATAAAGCCTACTTACCTTCTCCTTAATACTCCTCTTTATAAGATTAACTTATAGATCTCTAATAACCTCCTAGAGTTATAGGTTATAATACTTTAAGTATCTTTAAGATAAGTACCTTAGGAGAAAGTAACCCTACTCTAAGTAAACGCGGTTTATAATAGTTAATAATAGCTAAAGCTAAAGATAGTATTAAGATTACTAAACTAGACTTATATTATAATAACTAGGATAAGTTAGAAGAGTAGTTAATATAGATATAACTATACTTCTCTTTTAATTAAGATACTATTAGGTTAAATAAGTAACTACTATTTATAATAACTTATATAAGAGGACGGGCTTAGAGGTAGTCCGCTCCCTATCTTAAGTAATATATAGAAGGCCCTAATAATAATAATAATATCGCTATTAAGGTGTAGATAGAGAGCTTTAATTATTTTTATATAAAAATAAGGCGGATATTTAGACCCTCTAATAAAGAAAGTATAGTAGTAAGGGTTATTTAGTACCTAACTTAAAAGAAGTTAGTTATTATAGTTACCTTACTAAAGGCTCTTACAGATACGGTCGTACTAGCTATACTATATTAGGCTTAGCGTAGTAGCTTATAGGGAGGCTCTCCGCCTCTCTACTAATATATCTTTCTACTATATTATAAAGCATTCGCTATAAATAGTAGTAATACTACGTTAGCCTCTATTAAGTACTATTAATTACTTAATAGGCTAGATTAGATATATTACGCGTATTTTATATTACTACTAGCCGCTAGCGGTACTAGTCTAATAGTCCTCCGCCCCTATTTCTACCTTATCTATTATAACTATAGTAGGGAAGTACGACTAACTAAGCTAGATAGCTGTATTTAGCCTCAGGTCTAAGGATATAGGGAATATAAGCCTTTATAACCTACTTATTTATATAGGCTCTAGCTAGTAACTTAATATCTAGTAGTAATACTAGAAGATCCTAAATAGATATACCGAGTTATCTATTTAAATCGGGTCTATTTATTAGTAATTAACTATTCTTAAGGGGATTACGGGGTATAAAAGTCGCTTCCGCTCTATTCTATCCCGTTACCTTATTATAGATTTCTATTTAGCCTTAATAATTCTATTTATCTCCTTTCCCTTTAGTATTCTAACTAGAGCTAGAAAGCCCTCTATATTATCTAACCTAGCTTAATCTACTATTATAACTAATTATAATACCCTTATTCTTACCTTCTACTTATACGATTTCCTCTCTACGGAACCTAAATAAGTATACCTAGTTAACTACCCTAATTAGTACCTTATTAAGTATCTTACTTAAAATAGTCTTAGACTAGCTCGGTACGGCTTAAGAGTAGTAGTAGATCTTAAAAGATCAGCCTAGCTAGAATCCTAGTAGTCTAGACTAGAGCTAGAGATATATCTACTAGAACCCCGGATTCTAGAATAACCCTAACCCTAGATTCTAGAATAACCCTAGTAAGGATGGCTAACTAAATTAAATTAGGGAGGAATAATTTAGGCCTTAATAATCCGGTTAACCTACCTAAATCTATAGAGGTAGCCTAGGGTAAATCCTTAGCGGTAGCTAGGAAAAGAGTTATACCTTATCTAGGTACAGTAGAATATATTTCTAGGCAGATTAAGGAAGTTATAGGAATCTAGAAGAATTTAAGTAATATAAAGTATTTAAAAACGGTATATTAATAAGACTATATTACGGTACTAGTAATTATAAGATAGTTAACTAAAAGGACCCTAGGATATAAAGCCCTATTCCTTTAAGAACTAATTAGTAATATTAATATAAGGGCTACTTAGGTCGTCTACTAACTCTTATTAGAAACTAAGAAGAAGTCTTTCTAAGTAGAAGCTAAGTAATAACTTCTTAGCTACCCGTACTCTATTATTAAAAGTAAAGAAATATTCTAGGAGTAGTTAAATAAATTATATAAGGGGCCTAGTAAATAGGGTAATCTTAATCTTTCTTAATAAGTAATTAAAGAGGTTACCTCTAGCCGTCGCCTATTACCTATATAGTGTAAGCTAGCTCGCCCTCTAGGAAGAGGGTTATAAGCTAATAGAATCTAGCGTCTAATATTAGATAGAATTTATTAGGAATAAAGAGATTAATTTAATTAAGAAGTTAAAGAAGATCTAATAAGAGTATAATATAGTAGGTCCCTACTTACTCCTAGCTTTAAACTAATTACGGCTAGTTTATAGGGTTAAAATACCTTAGTACTACTATATTAGGATACCTAGCCGGAGACTTTTATTCCTCGCTAACTATTTATAAAGGATTAGCTTAGAGTACTCTAACTTAACTAGCGTTAATAAGAATCTAAGCTATAATATCTATTAATAGAGTAAAATAAGTTAGTATAATTACGCGCGAAGGTTACCTAATAGGAAGCTAAACTATATTATAATTAAAACTAGAACCTTAGTCTAGAACCTAGGTTTATACCCTAGGAAAACTATTATTTAGAGTTAATATTAGGCTATTATAACTATAAACCCTAGGAATATAGATATTAGAACCTTCCTTATAACTTTTTATAAGAATTTTAACTAGATTATTATTAATATAAAGACTTTAATAAATATCTACCTTAACCTAGGGAGTATAAGGAGTGAAACCTTTAGCCCTAAGAAATTATAATATTTAATCTTAAGAAATACTCCGCTACCTTCTTTATTTACCGTTTCTAGTATATAGCGGAATTAGAAGGTAGTAGTCTAGTCCTTAAGGTACTCCTAATATACCTAGAAGGGGATACTCTAGAATAGTATAATAGCCTTTTTATAAGGGTCCGCTAAGAAATAAACTATAATCTTACTATCTAGGAAGATAAACTCCTTTAAGAATATTAACCTAATTAGTTTAAATTAATAAAGGAGGCTAAGAAGATAAAGTTTTACTTTAACTAGCCCTTAACTACCCTTAATTAATACCTAACTTAAAAGACTAACTACTTATACGACGTAGGTATAATTAATAAGGATATAATTATTAGGTATTTATAATAAGGCCTTAAGCTAAACCTAGTACTTATAACCCTAATATAGGAAGATAGGGATATTATAGAAAATTTTAATAGATAAGTCTAAAATAATAAGGTAGTAGTAAAGTATATTTATAATATAAATAAGTCCTACTAGAAACTAGTAGTAACTTAAGTATTTTAAGTACTATCCCTAGCTAGAGTCTAGTAATTATTTAGTAATCTAGCAGCTAAGGGGATTATCTAGTCTAACCCTAAGCTAATAGAAATAAAAAGGCGCCCCTTAGAAAAGATAAATACTAATAACTAATAACCTAAGAGGTCCCTACCTTATCCTTACTAGTATTATAGTAGAGATTATTAGGATAATAATTATAATAATAAAAAGAAAAGGGCCTTAAAGGTTAAACTAGAGGATAAAATAGATATTAACCTAGGGAATAGTAATAATAATAATAAGGATAATAATAATAGTCTTAATCTATATAATCTAGAGACCTATATAGCTTTAGAGATCCTTATAAAGGAGGATCTATAGGGGGAAGCCTCTTAAGGCTCCTAACTAGTAATTAGGGCCTACCTAAGGATAATAACTCTACTAATAGCTTTAATATTACTACTGGAATATCCTTAGACTTATTCTATCTTAAAAATAATATTACTAGCTTATCTTTAGAAGGAGTAAAATCTAATACTTTTAATTTTATAAATATATAAACGGGAGCTAGTATAGACTTTAAGAAATTCTCTAATATAATATACTAATATATTAGTAAGGATAGTAGAATCCTTAAGTTTTATTTTAATATTAGGTCTCTAGTATTACTTATTTCTAATAATTACCGCCTAGCCTTTTTAATACTTATAAGGTCTACCTTATAGCTAGAGGAAAAAGGCTTTAGTATAAGGGAGTTAGTACTAGAGAGTTATTATTATAAGATTATATTAAAGTAGATATTATAATATATAACTTAATTAAAGAATTAGTTAAAATATCTAGGGAGATTTATATAATATTAAAACTCTTATATAATATAATTATTAGAACGGATATTATAAAACTAAGTATAATTAATATTTAATAGGGTAAATACTAGGATCTCGCCGTAGTTAATAATACCCCTATTTTAATTAGAGTTACCTTAAAGGTAGATTATATCCTAAAAATCTAAATAGATATTTAGGAACCCCTAGTAATACTAGTATTATTAATTAAACTAAGAATATTAAGGATACTAAAATATAAAAGAGTGAATATCTATACCACCTTACCTATTATACTAAATCTAGGAATAGGATAGAATATCCTAATTATATATTACCCGCTAGCGCTAAATTACTACTATTCATTTAAACTATTATTAATAGTCGACTTATAATTAGGGATATTTACTTCTAGAGTTTAAGTAGTAGTTAGTAATAATTTATAAGCTTATCTAGTAGCTAACTTTAATAATTATTCTATTAAGATCTACTAGGGGTAACTACTAGGAAGACTAGCCGTTTTATAAGAGTTAGCTAAACTAACTAAGGTAGACTTCTACTTTATAGATATTTATACTAGTAAGTTTAAGGAGGAACTAGATATACCTTATATAATAGACTTTCTAGAGGAAGTTATAGTTCCTAAAGTAGATATCTCTACATATTAGAGGCCTAAATATTAAGAATATATTAAAAAGGTACTTAAAAAGTATAAGACCCTTTTTTAAAATAGTCTAAGAAAGTTTAATAATAGTATTAAAATACTAATACTATTTAAAGATAAGTTAGATATAACGGGATTAAAGTAAAACCTATATAATCTTTCCTAGAGAGATTATAAGGTTATAAATTTAATCCTAGATCCCTTAATAAAATAGAGCTAAATTAAGAAAATTCCTTTAGGCGTACCCTCTACCGCGTTATTACCGGCCTTTATAGTTTAGAAAAATAGGAAGCTAAGGGTAGTAGTAGATTTATATAAGGTTAATACTAAGCTTTACTTAGATATATATCCACTTCTAAAGTAAGATATAATCCTAGGAGTACTAGGTAGATTAATAATATTTTTATTAGTTAATCTTACTAAAGGCTTTTTTTAATAGGGAACACGCCCTTTAAATTAGTAGAAGATTATATTTATTAGCCTATATTAAGGCTAGGAGTAGTTAAAGGTTTCTATTATAAGTTTAGTAAATACTCTAGGCTTTTTCTAATATTATATAGAGAGGCTACTATCCCCCTACTTATAGTAATTTATCTTTATATATATTAATAATATTATAATTTTCTCCGCTACTTTAGAAGATTATATTAAATATCTTAACTAGGTTCTTAAACTCCTTAAGAATAGTAGAGTTATTTTATTACTAGTAAAATACTATTTTATATATCCTAGTATAATAGCTCTTAGATATTATATATTATAATTAGGGCTTAATATAATAGAGGAGAAGGTTAAAGCTATTTAAAAGATATTATTCCCTATAAATTTAAGGGGGTTAAAAACTAGACTTAGTTTCTTTAAGTATAACTATAAATTTATAGAGTATTATATAGTAATTACTAGACCCCTTATTAAATTAAAAACGGAGGGCTTTAAGGGAAGCCTAAATAAGGGAAGGCTAAGGAGAAATTATACTAAGAAAAAATAACTCTTAGTAGATATATCCTATCTAAAACCTACTTAAGTCTCTATTATACCTAAGATAGAAGGTTTATAAGCTAGTCCTTAATATTATAAGGCTTAGGAAATCCTTAAGGAAAAGCTATATAATACTTCTACTTTAGTATTTCCTAACTTTAATAGACTATTTATCTTATATATAAATAATAGTAAGGAGAAGGGATATAAAGTTATACTATACTAAATTAGAATAAATAGGGTAGAAAGGCTAATATTATTTCTCTCTAGAGATCTATTAGATATAGAAACCTAATATTAAGTTATAAAATTAGAAGCGGGGGCCCTTATTTAAGCGCTTATTAAACTCCCTTAATTCTTTAATAATAGTAACTTTACTATTATTATAGATTATACCACTCTAAAATTAGCGCTTTAAAATAAAATAAATAGTTACTAATCTACCCGCTTAAATAAGTAGGCCCTTTACCTATCTATATTTTAACTAAGGATAAAAATTATCTATTAGGCTAGAACTATATATAGAAATACTAATAGACTATCTAGACTACTTATAATAGAAACTAAACTTATAAATATCTTCCTTATAATAGTAATTAAGGTAGAAAAGGAATTTCTAAATAAAATCTTAAATACGTTACCTAATAACCCCTATTTTAAGAAAATTTATAATTAAATCTAAAAATAGCTAAAGGAATTATACGGCTAAGAGTCTAGGGTTAAAACGGTATATTAATTATATTACTAGGACCTTAAGAATAAGCTGCTATATATATGAAATTACCTAGGACTAGATTAGCTTTATATTCTAGAAAAGCTTACTTATAAAATCCTAGAATATAAATATAACTACTATATATATAGTAGTATTTATTAGATATATAACTAATTATATAGTTTAATATACTTTCTAAGAATAAGAAAGGTTATATAAGGGTATATTAATAGGTACCTAGCTTATTAGTTATTAAAACCTTTAAGATAGCTACTATATAGGGAATTATATCTTATAAGGGATACTTAATACCCTCTAAAGGAACTAGTAATAGATTTTATAATTAGCCTACTACTAACTAGTTAAAAATATAACTCCCTACTTATAATTATAGATAAGTTCTTAAAATTTATCTAGCTAGTTCTAGAGAATAAAACTAATATAGTTAAAATCTAGGTTAGATAATATTTTAATAATATATACTAATTATAAGGTATTTTAAGCCGCCTTATCTCTAATAGAGATCCTAAGTTTACTAGTAGGTTCTAGAAAACTTTATTCTTTAAATATAGGGTATTATTAGGAATAATAATAGCTTATTATCTATTAGTAGATAGATAAGTAGAATAGACTAACTAGATTATAGAAATAGCCTTAAGATATCTACTAGTAGGTTAATATAAAGAGAACTAGGATACTTTACTACTAGAGGTTAAATACGCCTTAAATATTATAGAAAATATAAGTATACTTATAACGCCATTTAAAGTACTTTATAACGTGAAACATAGGGGTTACCTTAATACTATTATCCCCGGAAATAATAATATTACGGTAGAATTCCTCTATTATTAGGATATAATATATAATAATATTATAGATACTATAAAATTAGCCTAGGTAAAGATAGTAGTAAGGTATAATTTAAAATATAAGGTTCTAGACTTAATAGGTAGTATATATCTTAAACTTACTAAAATAGGAGACGTGGGATATTATATTCCTAAATTATCCTCCCTATTAATAAAGAAGGTTAGGTTATATAAGATCCTAGAGAAAGTTAGCTCCCTAGTATATAAGCTAGAACTACCCCCTAGTATATCTAGGATCTATCTAGTAATATTAATAATCTACCTAGAGTAAGGGAAACCTAATCCTTTTAATTAAGAAGTTCCTCCCCTAGTACCTATTATTATATAGGGTAGATAGGAATACGTAGTAGATAAAATACTATATAAGGAGAGGAGAGGTAGAAAGGATAGCTATTAAGTTAAGTAGAGAGGTTATAATAAAATAACCTAGGAACCTACTAGTAACCTTAAGGAGGACGTACTAGATATAATAACTAAATTTAAGAAATCTTAAAAGTAATATACTAATATTAAAGATTTTAGTATAATTATAATCTAAAAATATATAATACGGGTACTCCCGCTACTAGTATAACTTTAACTTAGAAGAATTAAGTTTCACCTTACTTACCTTTATCTCTATTATTAATTATTATTACTAATATAGTATATATTATATACGTCGTATCTCTAGAGGTAATACTCCTTACTACCTAGGGTCCTTATATAGACTACTATTATTAAGAAAGTTACCTAGTTACTAACCTAGTTTAGAATAAATATAATAATAAGGTATTAACTAGAAACCCTATCTAAGGAGGATATTAATTTATATATTATAAACTAGTTAAGAATAAATACGGATAAAGGCTATATTTAGCGTTTACTACTAACTCTATTTTATATAAGTAGACTTACTTCTAAGAAGATCTTAAACTATTTACCTAAGGTAACTATCCTATCAAGGGTCTTCTAAGTTTATATACCTTATTTTAAATTTAAATTTAAATATAATCCCCTTTATAAAAACTACTTATATTACTCTAAAACTACTAACAGAGCCTATATATTAAAATACCTAAGAGAAAATAAATTTAGACCCCTTTTAATAGTATATAATTAGCCTATCCTTATTCCTAATAACTACTATATTATATATTAGATCTAGGATTAACTTAATTAATAGGTTTAATAAAACTTATTCCTAGACCTTATTATACCCCTAGGCGTTACTAAGAAGTTAGGCGTACTAGTTAATAATAAAGAAAATCTATATTAGGCTAAATAAGATATTATCTAATATATAATAGTACTACCTAAAGTTAGTATACTTAATTATAATAGTTAGGCCTAGGAAGTAGCATTTAATTTAAATTAGAAGGAAATAAGGGCGGAGGTAAGAAAGTAGTTATAAGTTCTAGAGGAGTTTAAAATCTATAAATTAAAGAAGGTAAATTTATAGAATAGTATAAGATTATAAGATAATTATAAAGACTTTACCTTTTATAATCCTCTTAATTATCTTAAAATAAATTATAAAGTACCCTTACTTAAGGTATTAAGAAAGGACTAGGACTTAAGCTATTCCTAAGAATATATTATATCTAATTTAGACTAGCGGGCGGGTATAAATCGCGCTAGTCTTTTAAGCCTTTTTAAGATAGTTTATAAAATAGTAGATAATATCTATGATAACCTTAAATATAGACCTAGGTAACTACTAGATATAAATTAGGATACTTATCTTAGGGATAACTTATAACCTATATTACTAATAATATTAGGGGTATTATTAGCTCCTTTATTAGACTAGGAGAGCCTAGCGTAACTACTAGATATAGATTAGGAAACTTATCTTAAGGAGTACTTATAACCTATATTACTAAGGATAGTAATATTAGAGGAGTTATTAGCTCCTCTATTAGACTAGGAGATCCTAGTATACTTTAAGAGTAGGCCTAATAATATATTATTACCTCCCTTAATTAAATAATCCTATTTAATAGCTCTTAAGGGAGCCCTTAAGGCTATTAGTAAGGTTAACTTTAAAGATATTAATATTAGCTACTATATAACTAGGGCCTTCTATATAGGGGAAAATAGGGGGGTAAAAATCTTAGGGAAAGCGGGTAAGAGAGTTATTCCTTTTAACTATCTAGACTAGCTATTAGTTAATAAATTCCCTATACTAGTCTTCTTAAACCTAGACTACGTCATCTTAAAGGAGGAGTTTATAAGCTATTATAAAAGCTTTACTATTCTACTAGATTATTAGGTATTCTAGGTAATTTATTCTAACTTATCTAAGCGGGGGGATTTCTACTAACTAAGCCTTAATTCTAATAGATATCTACCTATTAGCTTTATCCTTATAAGGGTACTAGTAATAGCCCTAGATAATAAGGGAGTAAGGCGTTTCTATATATTTTAGGGACGCTAATTATATAATAATATAAGGGAGAGACTAGGCTTAAATAGTAAATGTTTACTACCTAACTAGACTTATATAATTAACAAATAATACCCTAATTACGTAGCTAGCGGTAATAAAATATTACTATGGTGCCTTAGGGATAATTATCCCGAAATCGTCCGTCTATTAAAAGATTAGGATATCCTGGGGGAACTACCGCCTAGCGATATAAAGGAGAAAAATTATTAGATACTAAGGTCCTCTATAACTAAAAAATCTATAAAGAAGTCTAAAAAGCTAGTAATATCTAGGAGAACTACCCTACTACTATTAACTACTCTAATACCTCTATTATAAAGTAATACCCCTCTAGGGCTTATAGAATAGCCTAGCCCTACTTCCTTATAATAACTAGTTTTAATCTATCTAGCCTAGAAAGGTCTTAAGAACCTAAGGTCTAGGTTACTCTTAATAATACTAATAATTAAGGTAGAAGAATTAAGGGAAGCTAATAAAAAATAATAATAGGTAAATATATAGCTATTAATAAATGGAAATATTATAGTAGTAGAGCTAGTAAGGTATTTAAGTATATATAACTAGTCTGTCGTAGATATAGTAATAATAATTAATAGTACTAGGGATATTAGGTTAATAGAAAAGGCTAATAAAATACTTAATATCTCTAATAACGCGTTATAACGCCTAGTTTTATACTACTTATATCTAGAGGATATTATTATAAAATATAATAACGGTTAATTAGTAAAGTAGTTAGCTAATCCTAAAAAAATTATAAAGGCTAACTTAGTTAATTTAACTACTTAATATACTTAGGATAAGCTTTTTTTCTAAGGAGGTAGATATTATAACTATAGTAGGGAAGTATAACTAACTAAGCTAGATAGCTATATTTAGCCTTATATCTAAGGATATAGGGAATATAAGCCTTTATAACCTACTTATTTATATAGGCTCTAGCTAGTAACTTAATATTATCTATTACCGGCTTACCTCGCCTAGCCTATCTAGGCGATAACTTCTAGTCGTATATAATAAGGACCTTTATATAGCTCTTTATTAAGTCTACCTTATTATCTTCGTCTGTTATAGGTATCCCTAATGGATTTCTTAATAATTTACCTCCCGCTAAGAAACAGGCCGGAGAAGGTAGTTATAACTATATTACCTTACTACCTATTTCCTAGTAAATTCCCCCTAGATTTTATAACTATCTTATTAGAGTAATACTCTAGCCTACTACCTATTATATTTAACTATTTATTATCTAGTCTACCTTTTTAATAGTATTATTAAACTAGCTTTTATTAATAGGGATATAATTATCCTTACTTTCTAGCTTTTTAATTTCTCTACTACTAGGTATATATATACTAGTACTATTAATAATATTAACTATTATCTTATCTCCCTAATTATATTAAGAAACTTAAGGCTACCTAGGCTAACTAGTTAGCTTTAAGAATATATATATTCTAGGTCTATATTTATTAATCTTATTAATCTAGGGGAGCTTAAACTATTATACCCTTTAGACTAGGTAATTAACTATTCCTTATTCTATACCTTACTTACTAAGTTCTATTAGTACTATTAGATTAGGGATTTAAGGCGGCTTTTATAATAACCTCCCGCGCCTTATAAAGATTAGTTATAATCTTCTTTATTAATAGGTACACCTCTACTAGAGTTTATAGTTACTCCCTCTAACTCTACTAGTAAGGATAATACTATAATTAGGGTAATCTTAGCTAAGGAGGTAATCTATAATTAGCTAATTAGACCCTAGTTACTAAATACTTTAAGAATAGTAAATAATAGAAGCTAAAATACTAGAAATACCTAGCTTATAGCCTAGTTTATAAGAGGCTTTATAGCTAAATAACTTAATATAATATTAAATCTCTTCTAGATACTAATTAATAAAATAGGCGGACTAGTACCTACCTTATAACCTACTATAAGAGGTAGTATAGCTAGTAGTAACCTATAATTTCACCTAAGAGATATTAGGTATTTTAATCTAAATCCTAATATACTACTAATTAAAGTTAAAGATAATTATAATATTTATTATAATATATTTAGTTTTACTAACTACCTCTAGGTAAAGGCTATAATTATAAATACTACTATCTTATAATAGAACCTTAACTTATACCTCTTAAGAAAGGTAGATAATTAGTTTACTAACTAATTTACTTATATTAGCTAGGTTAGCCTATAAAATAACTTAAATAGCGTTATTAAGTAGTATAATATACTTTAGGAGTATTTCTAAGACTTATTAGATAGGTCGCTTAGCCTCCTTAAGGTAATTCACTATACTATTAAAGATACCCGTAATTAATAGGATCTAGTAGACTATATATCTAGTATTATCTTAAATAGTAAAAATATAAATATAGCTATAATTAAATTAGCCTAAGTCCTCCTTATATATAGATACCTTAATAGCTAGCTATATTATAATCTTTTAATTCTAATAAGTTTATCTATAATTCCCGCCTTACTAGAGGAGTTAAGATATAAGAAAAATATCTAATTTAATATCTATAAGAATAAGGGCCTTTACAAGGTAAGATAACTAGAGTCTTACTATAATAATTATTATAATTAAGATCCTTAATTAGGTTAGTATACTTCTATTTTATCTTATAATAATAGCTTTAATTTTAGTAGTACTAGTTAGAGATCGTACTATAATAACCTAAATTATACCTAGCTATTTATACCTTATAATAACTACTAGAATAATATTAATAATAATCTATAATAGACTTAATAGATACCTTAGGTATTTAACTAGCCCTAAATCCCTAGTCTATATTAGCTACTATAAATTACTAGCGGAAATATAAGCGGGTTACCTAGGTAGAGTTAGTACTAGACTTAAAACCTAAGACGCCTATTTTTAAATACTTTAAGTAATAATTAAAACGCCTATTAATAACGGCCGTAGGCCTACTATACTAGGGTAGAGCCTAAGGGATATAATAAATAGGCTAAGTATAAGGTATATAAGGAAGCCTTCTACTAGGCGGAATAGATAAGATAGGAGGATTAGGGAGGTTATTAGGAAAGCTAGAAGGATACTAGGTTTTAAAACCTAGATTAGGTAAATAACTATAATAGCTAAGAAGGTAAAGATATAGTAGAGGTATATTTCCTAGCTACCTTAAAGGTAGTACCTATAAAAGGCTTTAGATATTACCGCTACTATTTTAAATTTACCTTAAATAATTCCCTATATAAGTATATACGTTAGGGCTATACTAAAATAAGGGCCTTAATAGCCTCGATATTATCTAATACCGCCTAGGCGGGAAGCCTTCTATAAGTAGGTAAAATTATTAGGAGTATATCTACTAATACTTATTCTAAAGGCTATGCCTTTCAAGGCTACTATTTTATAATAGTCTTAGTTAGCCTTATAGCAGAGGGTTAATATTATAAGCTATATATTAAAACTAGATATATAATAAGTCTAATTAATTATAAATTCCTACTAAAGTATACCCTAGAGGTAAAAGTAGTTAGAATACCCACGCCTATTAATATTAAAGGAATTAGAGATAGAAGATATAATACTAGTAAATATACTTAAATTAAGATATATTTTCCTAGCTAGGATAGTACGGTACTAGTTAAGAGAGAGCTATATATTATTAATAATTTATTAGCTAATACGCTTATTAGAGTTAATATCCTTAAGTCTAAGGGTATAGTAATTAATCTTAATTAAAATACCCTAATAATTTAATTATACTAAGGCCTAATTATCCTAATTAACGTCTCTAGTAAAGGAAGTTAGATAAATACTACTATTTATAATTAAAAGGTAATAGTTATTACCCCTTATATAAATAGATAAGTCCTAATCTCTAGACCTTATTACTATTCCCTAGCCTTACCTTATGACTATAAATTTATATTTAAATCTAAGAAACTTAATAAGCTTTCTATCTACACTTATATTATAAACTATAATATATCTTATATTATTATTTATAATAATATAGAGAATAAAGTTAAGCTTCTATAAAATATTAAACTAGGCTAAGTTACTAAGTATAAGGCTATAAGATACTTTCTAGTAGAAGCCTTCTATAGTAACCTTACGGCCTAACCGCCTAAAAAATCTACTAATAAGGTTAAGGTAAATCTATAATAACTAGTAATAGCTACTACTACCTTTATAGTACTACTTTATAAGCCTTTAGAAGCTAAGGTTACCTACCCTACTAGAGTAATAATATATAGTACCCCCTAATTAAGGGCCTTATTAGGTTTAATAGTAGATAAATAAAAATCCTACTACTAATATAATTAATATACGAGTTATAAGACCTTAATAAATTTACTTAGACGTACGGTAAGACGAGTCCTAATATTAGGATATAGTATTAGGGGAGGAGTTATAAGTAGTAGTAGTAGTAGTAGTAGAGGCGGTAGACTAGGGAGTAGAGGGGAGATACCCTTACGGGGGCTAGGGAGCCTAATAGGGGGGAAAGAATTAGAAGATAAGGGAATACGCGTTAGGAGGATATTAGTAAAGGCCCTAGAAGCTATTATAGCTATATAAGACGCGTTAAAGGGCGGAATAACGTGTAAGATAGGAAGGATAGTAGGGGTAGGGCTTAAATATATAAAGGAGTTTATTATAAAGGTAGATTAATAGCTTAAGGAGGTATATAAGTTTAAGAGGGTAGTAGAAGAATAGTCTTAAGGGGGGAAGATATAAGGGGGTAGAAGGAGCTAGGCGTAGATAGCTAGCTAGAGCCTAATAAATATAGGAATAGGTAATATAAGCCCTAGAGGGATATTTATTATAGCGCTAATAAGTAATATTATAAGGAAGGGATCTAGAGTAATAAATAATAAGAAGGCTAGGACCTTAATAATCTAGATTAATAATAGAATTAAGAGGGAGGTAGTAAGGGCGCTTACTAGGGAGTAGCTAATTAAGAGATTTAGGATAATTATATTCCTAAGGATATAGGAGATTATAGTAGTAAGGTACCTAATTAGAGGTAACCTAATACTATTTATAATAGAGATAGAGGTAAGGGAGGAGCTAGAGGAGAATAATAACTAGATAAGGAAGGTATATAAGTTAATAAGGGTACTAAGATAAACCTTCCTAATTATAATATATAAGGTACTAAAGAAGGTAGTAGATATATTAAAATAAGAAGAGGTTAAAGAGATAATTATCTAGTAGAATAAAAAGAACCTCCTAGGGCTAAAGATTATAAGGGTAGCCTAGTTATAAGTAGTTATACGGGAGAGGAGAGAGGGAGAGGTAGTAAAGGAGAGGGCCTTACTACTATTAAAGCTCCTTATACTAGAGATAGTAGATAAAGTAATTAAAAAGGGCTTAGTAGAGGGGTATAACCTCTTAGAGTATAAGAGGTAGGAGAGGAATAGGGTTATAATATAATATTTTAACTACTAGTAGTATAGGTATATAATAGGATATTATAAGAGCTTAATATAATATAGGATCTATACTAGCGGGTATAACTTAAGGGAGTATAAGGTAAAAGAAGGGGAGGTTAAGAGGTATAATAATTATAAGAAGAACGGCTATATAGCCTAGGAGTAAGGGTATATAATTAAGGTAAGGGAACTAAATAAGCTCTATTAGAAAATAATAGAAAATAAGAAGAAGTTATATAAGAGCTTTATAAGGGGAAATAGGTAATAGGATACCTAGAAGTAGCCCTAAGGGGAGTAGATAATAGTAGTAGTAAAGAAAAAGAGGAAGCCTATATTAAGGTTTAAAGACCTTAGTAAGGTCGTAATATAAACGGGTCCCTAGGGGGATATAAAGGAAAGGGGAATTATATTACCGCTAGTAGTAATATTATAAAATAGGCTAGGAAGGCTAATTACTCTCTAAGTAATAAAGATAAGCTAATAGATATTAAAGGAAATACTAATATAAGAGGCCCTAAGTATAAAGGGAGTAGAGGTTATAAGGGATATTTAATAGGGATCCTTATAAGGGTATAAAAGATAATAAAACTATTATAATATAATATATAAAGGGAGTAGACTATAATAATAATAGTACTATTAGAAGATAAAGAGGTATAATAGATAGATATCTTAACTATCTAGGAATTATTATATATAAAGAGGACGGGTTTAATATATAACCTAAGTAGAGGAGTAATCTACCTAGTATATAAGATAGGGAGGGATATAAGGATATATTTCTTTATAAATAAGTACTAGAATATTAATAAATAGGAAGTTAAATTTATATTAAGGGACCTATACTCCCTAGGAATATAAGTTATAAGAAAAGAAGGGGGAGTATTAACGCGTCTCTAGATATATAATATATATAACCCTAGCCTAGAGTTTAAGACCTTAATAGATAGCCCCTTTATACTATTAAGGGTAAAGGAGTAGCTAGGTTAGCCTAGGGGATATATATTAATAGGAGACTTTAACCTCTATTACTTAAACTAGAATAATAGGGGTAGATATATATATTATAAAGTAGCGGATATACTTATAAATATTATAAAAGAAAGGGGAATAGAGCTTACCCTATTAAAGGATATAATAACCTAGAAGGTAAGGAAAGTAGAAAGTACTATTAATCTAGTATTTATAATAGAGGCTATTAAGTAAATACTATTAAAATATTATATTAGGCTAGACCTCTATTATAAGTCTAATTATATCCTAATATATATTAAAGTTAGCCTTAAGGTAGAGGAGGTAATCTTATATTTATAAAGGGTATAAAAGATAGTAGACTTAATAGAGATAAAGAGGCGAGCGGGCGCCCTTTAATACTTACTACTAGATAAGGAGCTAATAATTAAGGGGTAAATAGATAGCTACCTAGCTAATATACTCTAAGGCCTAGCGGAAATTATAAAAAAGGTAGTATTATAGGTAAAGCCCTCTTTAGAGGTAAAGTCCTTTTAAAACCTAAACTATATAAAGGCTATAAAGATGGTACTAAAGCTTAGGGTAGATTATAATTATAAGAGAAGTTAGAGGAGTCTAGAGGTATAATAAGAGGCTTAGAAGATTAAAGGGAGGGTATTAAAGAAGGTAAAGGCACTTTATTTTAAGGAGGGAGTATATAAGGCGTCCTAATTAATTAATAGACTCTAGAAACTAGCTAAATAGGGCTAAGAGAGAAGTATACTACCTTAGAAACTCTTAAAGTTCCCTACCCTTAAGAAGGATAGGGGAGGCCTTAAGGCGGAGTTATTTTAAAAGAAGGTAAAGGTCCTCTAAGGGACCTTCTTCCCCCTACCTTTAAGGGTAGATTTAAATAATATTTAAGGATTTTAGTATAAGATACCCCTAATAATAAATATAAGGGTTATTAAGGAGGAAGTTTATAAAGTAATTAATAGGCTAAAGTAGAATAAAGTACTAAAGATAGATAGGATCTTAAATAGATTCTTAAGAATAGTAGAGAGGGAGCTACTACTTAGTTTTATATACCTATTTTAAGCTTACTTAAGGGTTAGATACTACTTAATAAAGTTTAAGAAGGCTAATATAATTATCTTAAAGAAGTTAAAGAAAGAGGATTACTTTAAATTAAAGTTATACTATCTAATTATCCTTCTTAATACCTTAGGGAAGGCGCTAAAGGCGGTTATAATAAAGAAGCTAGGCGACCTTATAAAGGAGTATAAACTACTACCTTAGTAGTAAATAGAGGTAAGGAAGGGAAGATTAATAGTAATATCCCTTAAGATAATAATAGAGGTAGTATATATAATATAAAACTATAGTAAGTCTAATATAGTAAGTATACTATTACTAGATATTATAAGGGCCTTTAATAATATCTCTTATAAGAGGTTATTATATAACTTAAAGAAGAAAGGGGTCTTAACCCTTATTATATAATAGGTATAAAGCTTCCTAATAGAAAGGGTTATAGTAATTATACTAGGCTAGGAGATAAATAAGATAGAGATAATAGAAACTAGGATCCCTTAGGGATCCCTAATATTCCCTATTTTATTTCTATTTTTTAACTCCCCGCTTATAAAAGAGTATATAAAGATAAAACTCTAGATATAAACTAAAGGCTTTATTAATAATATCTACCTAATAGTATATAGTAAAAGTATTAAGGAGAATTATAAGATCTTAGTAAAGGTATATAAGGTATACCTTTATTAGGTAAATATATATAAGGTAACCTTTACCCCTTATAAGTATAAGTTAGTCTACCTATTAAGGAGCTTAAAGAGGTTTAATATAAAGGCGATAATAGACCTTAAAGTAGTAGTAGTATATTTAGAAATATTAATAAGAGTCCTTAGACTTTATATTAATAGTAAACTAAGGTAGGGCCTATATATTAATAGGGTAAGATTAAGGATAGAGATATAAAAGCTAGCCCTATTAATTATTACCGGCTTAATATAAGGTATTATACTTAATAGGGTAAGATAGGTTTATAATATTATAATCTAGCTAGTAATAACTTATATAACGGAGATATAATATAACTTAAAGGGGATATTAAAGGTAAGGAAGGCTAATATTATAATACTAGAAACTATATAAAATAGGTACTTAAAGATAGTATTTAGGGCCTTTAAGGTAACTAGTATATAAATATTAAAGGTAGAATTAGGGGTCCTATTAATAAGAATAGGCCTTAACTAGTTAGTATTATATATACTAGCGGCGCGGGGGATTTACCTACTAACTAAGGAAGGGAATATAAGGATCTACTATAAGTTAAAAGGAAAAAGGGGAAGGAGAAAAGGATTATAAAGACTCTAGTAGAGGAGAAGTAGTAGTAGAGGGAGGGGACGCTAGGATAATAGCCTAGCTTACCCCTAAAGAAATTAGGAGGTAGGTAAAGAAGAAGTAGAAAGAGAGGTAGTAAGGATATTAAGAAGGTATCCCTAGCTATACTAAGATAGTAGTATAAAGGGGTAAGATTTAAGAGATAAGAGTTAGTCTTTATATAAGGCTTTTTAAGGCTAAGAGCTCCGTAGGTATCTAATTATATATAAAGAAGATAGGACTACGCGCCTTCTTATATAAAAGAAGGGTACTAGGGGTTAATAGTACTAGTTATAAATATAGATAAAAGTATTAAGATATTAAGTATATACTTATATTCTACCTTAACTATATAGAAGGGAGGAGGCGGATACTTTAAAGGGCGGGGTTAGATAACTTCTATTAGATAGTATTAACCTTAAAGGGGTTAAAGGTAGTAATTAGGTAGGTTATTTAATAAGGTATACTTAGCTAGTTTATACTAGTAAGGGAATAACTTAAGGGGCTATATAGGGGTAGATAGGCTCTAACTAAAAGGTAGAGGGGTAGGTAACCCTAGTAAAAGGAGAGATAAGATAGTATAAAGAGTATAGGATAGAGTAGTATATAGTATCTAGAGATCTAGAAGTATAATAGTAAATAGGATAGGAGATAAGGTTTTCTTTTATAGATTATAGTTTCCTCTAGTAAGCTAGATATAGACCGCCCTTATTAGCTCTAAGTAGCTAGATAGTAGAGTATAAGATATAAATATAAATATAAATAGTAGATAAATACCCTAGCTTATAATAGGATATAGGGAATATTAAGTATATACCTAAGTCCTAATAGATAGATATCCTATTAGTTAATAACTAGTAAGAGCTTTATAAACTAGGCTAGGCCTAAGTTTACCTACTTAGGAAGGTAGATAAAGAAGTTATTAATAAGGTATTTAATAAACTTTATAACTAAGGCTATATAAAATAGATAAGCGAGGTAATCCTATTCTTATTCCTATATTTTATTATCTAGAAAAGTAGCGAGGCGGGTAAAAAGGGCTATATAATAGTAGATATTAGAGTATTAAATAAAATTACTATACCGGATATATATCTAGTACTATCCTAATCTAAAATCCTTACTACTCTTAAGGGAGTAACTTATATTACTATAATAGATACTATAAGCTTCTTCTACTAATAGTAGGTTAATTAAAAATACTAGTACTAATTAATAGTAGTAAGCTACTATAAATAAGAGTTATTTAACGTCCTAGTTATAAGATACTAAAATTCGCCGGCGTATATATAGAGAATAATTAATAGGATCCTACAGCCGTTTTAATATTTCTACTATATATATATTAATAATATTATTATTTTCTCTAATTCCCTTAAGGAATATATAGCTTACCTTAATAAGGTCTTCTAGACTCTATTAGAAATAAATATATACCTTTTACTAAAAAAGTTATTCCTAGGATACCCGTCTATATATTTACTAGGTTAACGAGTTAATACCTTAGGCCTAACTACTATAGTAGAAAAGCTTATAGCTATTACTAACTGTTACAAGCGAACCTAACGGTCCTTGTAGTACGCTTAGTAAGAGTACTTCTCGTTATAATTAAGTGGATTAGTTAGTAGATCTACCTGAGCCACTTATAGATTAGATAGATTATAGAGTAATCTATATAAACTATACTTCTTAGTAGGATTTCCTATAACTATATAGATAGCGTGGATTTCTATCTAGATAGGAGCTTCGTACTTAACTTATATTATTAACTTAGTAATCTCCTAGATATTAAATATAATATAATATCTATATTAGACTAGTCTAGTATAAAGCCTGCTTATCTAGTCCTTAATACTCCGCTCTACGAGATCTACCTAGACCTATTAACCCTCGGGATAAACGGGTTATAATACTTTAAGTACCCTCAAGATAAGTACCTTAGGACGAGAACCTACCCTAAGTCAAGTCAGCTAATAACGTTTAATAATAGACGACACGAATAAAAGATCAGTTAAAGTTATATAACTAGACCTCTATTATAGAGATAGAGATAAACTTGAAGATTAGCTTATATAACTTAAATTATATATTACCTTTTAGGAAATAGAACTTCTAGTTAAGAAATAAACCACCTTTATAATTACTTATATACGAGGATATATATAGAAATAGATTAGACTATTCTAGAAGAAGTATAAAGATAATAATAATAATAACGATAATATCAAGATATGGTTTAAAAGCTTTACTAATTTTAAGGTAGAGATTTAAAGAGTCTTTAGACTATTAAATAAGAATAAAGTAGTAACACGTATTACTTAATATCTAATATAAAAGAAGTTAGTTATAAAGTACTCCACTTAGTTTTAATAGTACTTAGTATAGATAGACTGGGATAATAATACGCTTATAATAATATATTATCAAGGACTAAAGGATAATATTAAAGATGAACTTATAAGGACTGGATTAGTCCTAGATACCCTAGATGATCTTATAAAGGAAGCTATTAATATTAATAATAAATTATTTAAATAAATAATAGAGAAATGGTATAATAGAGGTACCAGAGGATTTAGATAATTAGGGTATTTCGTAAAACCCTACCGACTAACTTATAAGGAGAGAGATCCTTACGGACTTATACTAATAGAGCTTGACTTTATAAAGAAAGTAAAGAAGGGGGTTTTTAGAGGTAAGAAGTAGTAAAGTAGGGGTAAGAAAGTAATTACTTATTATAACTATAGCAAGCCGGGCTATATAGCTAGAGAGTATAGGTTAAAAAATATAATATAACAACCGCAGCTCAATGTACTAGAAAAGGTACCTATCAAGAATAACGGACCTATAGAAGATCTACTTGAACTAGAGTTTAGTAATAAAGAGATCGACGTAATTATAATAGATTTACTCGACTATTTTAATCTATTATAAGTGAATATCTAGGAGACTTAATAATATTATTATAAGCTTCAAGAAGAAGTTATAAAGAGAAGCCGGAATATTAAATAAATTAATAGACGTCTTAAAGAGATCTAAAGTAGAATATAAGTACTTAAGGTAGAAGATAATTATAAGGCTTATAAAGAAAAGTATAAGCAAGGACAAGGAATAGAGACGGATGATTCAGGATAGAGTAATTTAGTAGCCGACGAATCGGTTAAATCTCTAGATGAATCCGAACCTTATGCCTTAGTATCTAAGGATTAAGAAGAAGAAATATAGAAAGACTCGAAAGGAAAATCCAAGCTCGAAGAGTATAGAACAAAGTACAGTAATATATTACTAATAACCGAGTATTATAATAATCTAAACCATCTAGAATATAGTATTATATATTAGACGGTATATATAGAATACTATTACTAGTATTATTATATAATAAAGATATAACTAGGTAATATAGTAGTAGTTCCTATATATAGATATAAGGACTAGAAAGAATATAAAGCAATAGATTACTATTAGTACCTTAGGACTAAAAGATCAAGGAAGTGGTCCCTAGGCTATAACTAGAGGTAGTATAGTATACTTCATATATATTTCAAATATAACAAGAATACTAGGGAGTATTATCTAATAGATTAGTACGTATACTTTCACGATATATATGAAAAGTATATACGATAAAAGAAGCTTACTAGATTCCTCCTAATATTAGGAAAAGAGTAATCCCTTATACTAAGGGGAAGTATAAGGAGATAAATATATTAACCCTTATATAGGACTTGTATATATCTTAGTATAATATATATATAAATATACCGGTAAATATTAACGGTTAAAGGACTATTATAATAATAGATTCTAGATTAACTAGAAACTTTATCTCTCAAGAAATAGTACAGTTAACGGGCCTACCTACTTGTAGGAAGAAGTACTAGTATAATTTACAGGGAGTCGACGGACTAAAGCTATTAGAGAGAGTAGATAAGGAGATAACCTTACTACCTATTATTATTTAATACTATTATAAGGAGCTTTCCTTTAATATTATTATAATAGCTATATATTATATTATTCTAGGAATACCTTAATTAAAGGAATATAATCCCGTTATAGATTAGTAAGAAGGAGTACTTATATTTTAGTAAACTAGAGACGTTACTAGGATCTAACTTATATATTAATAGTAGATAATAATAAATAAGAAGTAGAACCGTAGACTAGTTAAGGCGTATATAGCCTTAACTTTAAAGAAAAAGGATAACCTTTAGAAGAAAGGGTCTGACTTAATATATATTAGCAAGGGTTAGCTAAGTAAATAAGTCAGAGAAATTAAAGGGAAAGATAAACCTTTTATAATCCCTTATTAGTATAAAAAGTGGAAGTAGCTTTTTAAGGAAGAGATAACTATAAAGGTATTACCTAGGTATTAACTATAAGATTATAAGATTGAACTTAAACCTAGTAGAGAGCCGATATTTAAACTAATATATATACTTTTAGAAAAGGAACTCTTAGTACTTCGCGGGTATATCGAGGAGAACCTTAAAAAGGGATTTATTCAAGAATCTAAATTACTAGCAGGATATCTAATCCTCTTTATACTAAAGAAGGATGGGAAACTAAGGTTATATATTAACTATTAAAAGTTAAATAATATAATAATTAAGAATAGGTACCCTTTACTAAATATTAGCGAGTTATAGGATTAGCTTAGCAAGGTAAAAGTATTTACTAAGCTAGACCTTCAGGGAGCTTATAATTTAATTTAGATAAAAGAAGGTAAAGAATAGAAAATAGTATTTTAAATATGCTATAATTACTATAAATATCTAGTAATACTATTTAGACTTACTAACGTACTAGTAACCTACTAAGTATTAATCAATAATATATTAAGGGTATACTTGGATTAAATAATAATTGCTTACCTTAATAATATTTTAATATACTCTAAGGAAGAGGATACTTATATCTAGCACGTATAAGAAGTTTTATTATGCTTTATAAGTACTAAACTATTCCTTAACCTAGATAAATACGAATTTTATAAGGAATTAGTAGAATTCCTAGGATTTATAGTTAGTATAAAAGGCATTTAGATAAGCCCTAAGAAGGTTAAGGTAATACTTGAATAGCTAGTACCTACGGATATTAAAGAAGTTTAAAGTTTCCTTAGATTTATAAACTTTAATCGCAGATTTATTTAAGACTATTTCAAGAAAGCTATCCCTTTAACCGATATTATAAAGAAAGATATAGGGTTTAAGTAGGATATAGCTTAAAAGAAAGTATTTAAGATCTTAAAGTAATCCTATATAGATCTACTAGTACTTATAACCTTCTAAGCTAATAAACCGGCACGGATAGAGACTAACGCCTCGGATCTAGTAATAGGAGCTTGCTTATATCAAATAATAAAAGGGAAATAGTACCTGATAGCCTATTTTTCTAGAAAAATAATACTAGTAGAATAGAATTATAATATATATAATAAGGAGCTACTTATTATAATATACGTATTATAATATTAGCGAGTATATACTAAAAGTTATTTAGACTTAACTATTATAATAGACTATAAGAATCTAGTTAACTTTACTATAATAAAGGAGTTAAATTAATAACAAGTTCATTAGTTAGAATTACTTAGGTAGTATAAATTCAAAATAGTATATATACCTAGAAAAGATAATAGTTAAGTAGACGCCCTTAGTAGAAGGTTAGACTATATAGGAACTAAGAATGTGATAGTAAAATCAATCCTAAATTAAGAGGATAATGAATTACTTATACTAGCGTAGACTTTAGTAGTAACTATATATTTTCAAGTCCCTAGTATTTTAGATATTATCTAAAAGGGATATAAGACTAATAACCTAGTAAAAGAGTTAAGGAGTTAGTAACTAGGAGATGAATTCTTAAAGTACAAGGACAAGCTTTACTTACTAGAATCATGTACTAAAGAAGTAGTACGGGATTACTACGATAACCTACTATAAGGATATCTAGGAGTTATTAAAACAGTTAAATTTATTAGAAGGATATACGCTATACTAGGGTTACGAGTAAAAGTTAAAAAATATATTAAGGAGTATATCTAGTACTAATAGAATAAATTAGCACGCTATATAAGATATAGGCAAATTCATTTTATACCGGTACTAGATTCACTATGAAAAGATATTATAATAGACTTCGTAGTAAAGCTACCTAAGTTAGGAGACCTAACTATAAAGGAGGTCTATAACTTAATAATAGTTATTATAAATAAACTAATAAAGTATATAATAATAATACTATTTAAAGAGACTTATACTACTAAGTAGTTAGGGTTAATTCTCCTTAATAGGCTTGTAAGAGATTATAGTATACCCGAGTCTATTATATCTAATAGAGACAAGCTTTTTATATTAAACTATTAGAAGATATTAATATTAGTAATTAGGATAAAGCTATAAATATTAATAGCTTACTACCCGTAGATAGATAGATAGATAGAATAGACTAATTAAATAATAGAGATATACCTTAGATATTATATTAATATTAAATAGAATAATTAGGTATTATTACTACTTATAATATAATTAGTATTTAATAATAAGTAGTTAGATATAATAAAGCTATCTCTATTCTTTATAAATTATAGAAGATAAGTAAATATATTCTTAGACCTAAGGCCTAGCCTAAATATAAATAAAGTAATAGTCTTTATATTAGAGATAAAGCGATTATATAAGGATATATAAGGTATAATCCAAGAGGTAAATAATAAGATAATAAGGTATATTAATAAGAAAAGAAAAATATATCCTTAGTTAAAAGAGGGGGATAAAGTCTACCTCCTTATAAAGGATTTTAAAATAAAGAAACTAAGTAAGAAACTAGATTATATTAAGGTCAGACTATTTTCTATTTAAAAGATAAAGGGGCTAGTTAATTATAAATTAAACCTTCTACCTAATATTAAAGTATACCTAGTATTCTATATTTCTAAGTTAGAACTAGTAGATCTAAGTATACCCTTATAAGAAACCTTCTACTTTAAAGTAGAAGAAGAGGACGAGTTTAAGGCTAAGAAAATCCTAGTATAGAGAGATTAGACCTATCTCGTCAAGTAGAAAGGCTATAAGGATTCTAAGAGTACCTAGGAACTAGTTAAGAACCTTAAGAACTGCTAGAACCTCTTACACTAATTCTACTAATATTAATAAGACCGGACTAGTTAAAATCCGCAGGGATTTTAACTTGCTTAGAAGATATATTAAAGAGGAAGTCGTCGGGGTTAAGGCCTTATACCTTTTTATCCGCCTCTACCTCCTTAATATTCTTTAACTCTCCTTCTACTATCTCTAACTTCTTTTATTCTAGTACTTCTACCTTAGTATAAAGACGAGTTACTCTCGCTAGAGTCTCTCTAAGTTCTTTAGACTTAGATACGCGCTGCTATTCGATACGAGCCTATTTTATAGGAGAAAACGGGGCAAGGTTATAAGTATATCCTAGACGGGCGTACTCTATATAGCGGTTAGAAGAGCCGCCTACCTTATATTTCTCAGGACGATTAGCTTTTAAATAGTTACAGTATATATATATTATAAGTATAGGGGATTTAATAGAACCGGCTAACTAACGACGATAGTATATTAAGAGAAGATAGTATTAATCAGGTAGTATAATAAAAAGATAATAAGCTTTTAGGATAAAAACTAATAAGGGGGAGACCTAATATTATAAGTAAACCTAACGGTCCTTGTAATACGCTTAGTAAGAGTACTTCTCGTTATAATTAAGTAGATTAGTTAGTAGATCTACCTAAGCTACTTATAGATTAGATAGATTATAAAGTAATCTATATAAACTATACTTCTTAGTAGGATTTCTTATAACTATATAAATAGCGTGGATTTCTATCTAGATAGGAGCTTTATACTTAACTTATATTATTAACTTAGTAATCTCCTAGATACTAAATATAATATAATATCTATATTAGACTAGTCTAGTATAAAGCCTACTTATCTAGTCCTTAATACTCCGCTCTACGAGATCTACCTAGACCTATCGACCCTTAAGATAAACAGGTTATAATACTAACCTTATATTCCCTAAGACACTTAGTCTTCTTAAGAAATACCTTAGGTTAATAGGGTACCTAAGGTAATATATTACCTACTACGTTATAATTATAAAACCCCTATAACTATATAAGATATACCTTAATAAAATACTCCGGGGCTATAATACTAATAGTATTTAAGGTAATACTTATAAGAGGCTCGCTTATTATACTTACCTAGGTAGGTTAATACTTAAAGAACTTAATACTTTCTATTAGTTATAAAAGCTATTTACCTTACTAACGCTACTATATTATTTTAATAAGCTAAGGTAACTATTTATAGACCTTAATATAAGTAAGGAGTTTAGTTTTAGAGTATATATCTACTATATCTTACTAGAGGCTTCTATAGGAAATAGCCCTCCTAGGTAGAAGTCTTAGTAGCCTATTCTATTCCTTAGCCGTCTTCTAATAGATATAGACTAACCGTTTTTTCGGTACTTAGTACTACTTTTTAGTATTAACCCGACTCGCTAAACTACTTACAGCTAGCTTATACCCTGTATAGGTTTAGCGTTATATAATGATTATAAATTTAGTTCTAAATAGAACCGACGCGGTTAGTTTAAATAGATGCTAAGACACGCTATTAGCTAACTAAGTTAGAAGTTACTAGTATAGTATAAGTAGTAAAGAAGATTAGGTATATAATTAAGGTAGCTAAACTTATAACTATTATATATTTTAACTATTCTATAGCTATATTAATAGCCTATTAGATAAGTCTAAATACTACCTTAATAGAAAAGCTAAACCTCCGCCTTATCTACGCTTCTAAGTATCTATAATATTTTTAATTAGATATTCGCTATAAACCTAGTAAACTTAATATTATACCTAATACCCTATCCTATCTTACTAGCCGTAAATATTACCTATCTAATAATTCTAGTCTAGACGCCCTAATAGTAAAGGCTTTCCTAGTTAGTTTAATAGAAATAAGTCTGGAGTTTTACTAATATCTTATTAAGGGCCTTAATAAACTCTAATAGATACGCGTTATTATAATAATCTAGGTAAATAAGTTATTAGGTAGGGATATAGCTAAACTACCTTACTATATTATTAATTAGGTATTATATTTTAATAATAATAATAAAGGCCTACGGCTATATATACCTTCTACTATAAAGAAGGAAGTATTCTAACTAGCTTATAATAAAATAGGATACCTAGGATATACTCGTACTTATAAGCGCCTTACTAATAGACTCTATATATATAACCTCGCTATAAAGCTTTATAAATTTATTAGGTATTACCTATATTACTAGCTAAATTAGACTCTATAGTATAAATTATATAAATCCCTTTAACCTATTTTCTTACTAGTAAGACTATTTTATATAATTATAATTAAATTCGTACTAGCCCTACTAGTATTAGTCCTAGACTAGTATAAATATACTATATTAATTACTAATAAATTTTCTAAGGTAGTTAGCTTTATTCCTAGTAAAGTTATATAGTTAGGTAAAGACTAGGTAATTAGGCTACTAGATTAGTTAGCTAAGCTTAACTAGGGTATTCCTAGGGTAATTATTTTAGACTAAGATAGGAAGTTTATAGGCTAAATATAGAAATAAATCTTCTACTTACTAAAAGTTAGTCTATTATACTTAACTAGCTAGTATCTATAAATAGATAGTATATCTAAATAATCTAATTAGATAGCTAAAGTAGTACTACGCTACTATATTATAGCTCTTAATAATCCTAGGTAATAGCCTATAATATTATATAGGATATTATCTACCCTAAATAATTCTACTAAATACAGCTCTATAAATCTAACTCTAACCTAGATTATATATAGATTTTAAATATATAAGGTACTAGACTTACTACGCCTTAATAATAATCTATTTATAGAAGGCTTTACCTAGGCTAATAGGTAGGCTAATACCTGTAATACCTTAGTATACTATATAGAAGCCTACGATAATAAGGGCTTTATTATAGTATACCCCGCTAACGCCGAGAAAATAAATCCCGCTAGGAGGCTAGCTTCTATAGATAAATACCGCCCGGTATATATTAATACTAAGGACGTGATTATATTTACCTTACTTAAGATAAAAGAATACTATAACGCGTATTATATACTAATATTCTTTAGAGTAGGGGATATAGTTAATTTATAATTATATTAGAGTTATAATATACTAGTAATTAAGTCTAAGAAGATTAGATAATAACTTATAAGGCCTTTTAAAATTACTAAATATATAGGCCGGCTTATATACTAACTAAACCTTCTAGATAATATAAAGATCTATAATATTATCTCTATTATATACCTAGAGCCTGTAACTAATCCTACTAATAACCTATATAAGCGGCGCTAACTAGTAGTTCCTATTATTATTAACGGCTAGGATAAATAGGAAATTAATAGGCTAGTTAATAAATAACGGATATGTTAGGGATATAAGTATTTAGTTAAATACTTAGTAAGATAGAAGAATAGCAGCCTTAAAGAAGACTACTTAATATTAGAAAGAGAACTAATAAGGAATACTATTAACGTAATTAAGGATTATAATAATATATATAGTTTCTAATTAGGCATTATATAATTAGGTAAACTAAGATCCTTTCTTACCTTCTAGCTATCTTAAGCTATTAGGGCGATAGTATTATTTATTTACTAGTATTTATTATAGTTGCCTTACTAAAGGCTCTTATAGATACAGTCGTACTAGCTATACTATATTAGGCTTAGCGTAGTAGCTTATAGAGAGGCTCTCCGCCTCTCTACTAATATATCTTTCTACTACATTACGAAGTATTCGCTATATTAGTATTAGAGTATTTAACTTAGTTTTAATAATACTCTACGCGAACTAATTAGGATAATAATATACTTATAATAATATATTAAAGAGGATTAAAGGATAATATTAAGAAGGAACTTATATAAGATAGAGTAGTATATAATATATTAAATATACTTATTAAAGTTATAATAAGAATTAATAATTAACTCTATAAGCTTATAATAAAGCTACGCTATAATAGTAGTATTACTAGACTTAGACGAGCTAGGATCTATTCTAAAGGATATTATAATATGAAATATATATAATATAATCCTTATAGACCTATATTAATAGAATTAGACTTCACTTAAAAGAAAGGGAAACTTAGAGGTAAGAAGTAATAAAGGGATAGAAAAATAATAAAATATTATAGCTATAATAAATTAAGCTATATTACTAAGGATTATAAGTTAAAAAGTATAATAAAGCGATTATAACTAAATATATTAAAGAGAATACTAATTAAGATAATTAAACCTTTAAAGGATTAACTAGAAGATAAATATAATAATAATAGATTAAAAATAATTATAAAGGATTTACTAGCTCTTATTAATTTATAATTAGATAAAAGTATTAAAGAACTTAAAGCTAGATAAGAAAAATTATAAAAAGAGATTACTAAGAAATAGAGGAATATTAATAAGATTAAAGGTAGACTTAAGTATATTTAGGAATAACTAAAAGAGCTTAATTCTAGTAATAATAATAATAGTAGTTATACTTAGAAGGAATATCCTAAGTAAGGCTAAGAAAATAAAGACTTAGACTAGAAAGATCTTAATTATAAACCTAAGAAGGGTAAGGAGAAGAACCTTAAAGAATCTTATACCTCTATATTAAGAGATCTATAATAAAACTTAAGAAAAATATAAAATTCTATTAAGAGAAAGTATTAGATAGACTCCTATAAAAGGAATTTAGAAATAACTTATAATATCTATAATATAGAGTAATATATTAGACAGCCTACGCTAATATAATATACCTAGTCTACTAGTATATAAAAGTAAATCTAGATAAGGTAATTAAGATATATATATATAAAAGTACTTAATTAAGCTACTATAATCTAAGTTATAACTAGTACTTAATAATAAAGTAATTATATAAGTAGTTTCTAAACTATAATTAATAGTAGTATAATAGTCTCTATAAATACCTTAAATATAATAGGGATACTACTAAGTATTACTTAATAGAATAGTATATATATTTTTATAATAAATATAAGAAGTATATATAATAAAAAAGAATTACTAGATTTCTCCTTAAATTAGAAAAAGAGTAATCCCTTATATTATAAGGAAGTATAAGGAGATAAATATTCTAATCCTTAAAATATAATAGTTATACTTAATAGAGTATATAATATATATAAATATACTAGTTAAAATAAATAATTAAAAGACTATAATAATAATAGATTCTAGAGTATTTAGAAACTTTATCTCTAAATCCTTAATATAATTAATAGGCCTATTAATATAAAGGAAGAAGGATTTATATAACTTATAAATAGCTAATAGGTTAAACCTATTAATAGGAAGTATAGTTATTTATAAATTATATACGCGTCTATCTAAACTAATAAAAGATAATTATAGGGGCCTGCAGGTATTTTATAATCGCTACGATAGTAGCCGACTCGTAGGGGAAACCGTATACCTATACTAAGTATAGGCGCGGGTAAAAACCCTTATCTTTCCTACCTTCTTTATAACTTCTATTCCGTTTTCTCTTTATACTATATTTAGTCCTTTATAATAATAGGCGGTCGTATTTACTACTATATTAGTCTAGCTCCCTAGGGCTGGCTTATATACTATAAAAGTGAAATTCGCTCCGGTAGTAAAGATTTACGTCTAAGGTCGGCTCTAGTATAACTACTTCGCTGCGAGTAAGAACTAGCCTAGTAGCCCGGTCTAGATTATCTATCTTACTACTCGTTTTACCCCCCCCGCGTTTACGAGTATCCTATAAGCGTCTACCGCGCCTAAGGTATCCTTTAGCTCCTAGCGGCGGTCCTAGAGCCTAAGGTAATAGATAAGGATATACTTCGTATCCTACCTACGCTAGCCGTACCCGTAGCTTACGGATATATAACCGGGGACTTTATACTAGTATAAGAAGGCGGCTAGCCCGATCTTTCCCGTCCTTATCTATATAAAGACGGAGCTCTCAGCCTTTTAAAGGCCCTTATAGAGGGTCCTCCTACCGGTCTATAGGCCTCCGAGCTAGGCGGGGGGGCGATCCCTAGCTCCTAGTCCCGACTAGTATTCATCCTATATAGTATCCTAGGAGGACCTCTACTAATAGTATATTATCTTCTTAATTCTCTAGGGGGGGCGGGCTACCTCCCTAGTTACGATCGCGCCCCCGTCGTCTAGGCGTAGGGAGCGTAGAGCCTACTTATTCTTCTCTTCCGCAGGGGATTTCGCTACCTCTCTCCTCCTCCCCCTCTTAGCGTTTAGCTTCCTTCGGATACGTATATTCCCTATTACCGTTACTAGGTAGATCCCCTTTAACGTATACTAGCGGAGAACCGAGTAATCTAGTATTAGTTATATAAGGGCTATCCTTAACTCTACCTCTAGTACTCGCGTTAAGGTAGCCTTATATACCCCTAATACGCGTCTTAAGTAGTTATTTTAAATAACTTTAAGCTTCCTTATATACGTCTTCTTTATATCCCTTAGTCTTTATAATATATACTATAAGGCGGACGCGTAGGTTATAACTAGCTATACTATCACGTTATATACTTTCCTTACCCTACTAAGGGTAGCTCCCTAGGTTAATACCGTCGTTATAGATAGGGCGAGGCTCTAAGTAGCGAGTTTCGCCTATACCCTCTTTAAGTACGGGCCCTACCGTAATTTACCGTTAATATATAGTCCTAGGACTCGGATCTCCGTTTATAGCTTTATTATCGCATGCCCTAGGTTAATAACCATACCTATATTAAAGCGACGGGGGTAACGGGTAAGATAGACTTTTATATTTCTAGGGGGCGAAACTCGCCCCGTACGTCGAAGCCTATTTAAGGCAGATCTCGTGGACTAGTTCTAAGGTCTTATAGTTACCTTCCGTGGTTTTCCTATATACTAATAGGTAGATATTATTTATAAACCCTCTAACTTATAATTATAATTTAGCCACCGTATACTCTTTAATAAGTGGCGCGTTAAAGAATAGGAAGAGGATAAGGGAGATTAGCGACCCCTAGGGAATCCCTATCTCTACCGGCTTTATCCTACTCGTCATCCCCCTAATTATAATAGACGAGGACCTTTCCGCTAGGAAACTTTCCGTCTAGCTTATAATATAGCGAGGGATCCCCTTATACCGGAGGTTATAAATAAGCCTCCGGTAGGAGACGTTATTAAAGGCTCCTGCGATATCTAGTAAGAGGAGGCTAGTTATATTACCTCTACCGTAGTCTTATACTATATATACCGCGTCTATAATTATCTCTAGCGCTATCTCTATTAATCTATTCCTTCGCGCCCCTATTTATTATTACGGGAGGAGGCCTCGACTTTTAATATAATTACTAAGTCGCCCTACGACTATTAATTCTAGGGCCTTTCTAAGGGTACTTAGTAGCGCTATCGGACGGTACGCCTTAGGTACCGTGTAGTCCTCCTTCTTCGGTTTCTTTAAGACGACCGTATTAGCCTTCTTGAATTCCCTTAGGTAGTAGCTAAGGTAGAAGCACGCGTTAAATAAATAAGTAAGCTCCCTAAGGAGCCCGTCTACTATTAGCCTAAGGAACCGATTTAGGATCCTATTAATCCCTAAGGCCTTATCTTATTTTAGCCTACGGATAGCCTGTAGGACTTCCTCGCTTGTAATATTACTACTATTACCTACCGGTAGTAGGTATTTTATATTATCGATATCTGTTAGGTCGGCTTATAAGGGGGGTAGGAAGAATATCGTCCGCAGGACTTCTACTTTCTCCTTAAAGGTCTCGGCCACCCCTTCCCTATCGCCCCTCCTTAGAGGGGGGAACTTAGGGAGGGGTTATAGCGACGAGCTATTATTCCTCGCCTACTTAGTAAAGCCTTATATACCCTTTCAGGACTTAGTAGCATTATAAATCTTTCTTTTAAAGTCGATTACCTTCTCTATTCTTAGTACCCTATTCCTTTCCTTAATAGCTACGTTCTTAGCTCCCTTTATAGTAGTATCTCTATACCTCTAGAATGCTTTTATACTTCTTATAGCATCCTCGGTAGCATATCAGCATTTCGAGTTCTAGAAGGTCTTTCTCCTACCCTTAGGCTTCGCCTAGGGGATCGTCTCGTCTACGACCTCCTTTAGGCCCTATTATAACCGCGAGAGGTAGTTATCTATTTAGTTCGTAGTTTCTAGTAGTTAGAGACCTAGTTTCCGGCTTAGCGCCTAAGCCCCTTTCCTAACTTCCTTAGGGTCTACCGTCTTCCACGACCTCTTTAGTACGCTCTACTACTCCTCTACTCTTAGGTCGAGCTCTATATATATAGGAAGGTGGTCGGAGCCGAACTATAGCTTAAGGCGTACCTAGTAGACCTATACTACGTCGAGAAGTCTAGGCGTGGCGAAGACTAGGTCGATCGCGCTCTTAAACCCCCTCGCCCTCTAAGTAACTATCCTATCTAGTAAGGCTAGGTTCATGTCGTTATTAGCTATAATTCCTGCCAGCTAGTCTACTTCTAGGTGGTATAAGAACCGCCCCGGGTTATTCTAGTTAGGGTGGTAGAGGTTAAAATCCCCTACCACGATATACTTACCAGGTCGCCCGACCTCCTCTCCTATAGTTAGTAGGCTTGACGGGTTCTCGTTTATTACTAATAATAGGCTCGGGTTATATATATTATATAACTGGAAGCGGGCTAGGTATTCCTTACCCTTCTAGGTAGGGAGCTGGAGCTTTAAGGTACTAATATCCCTTATAAGGAACTCTACCTCCTAGCTATCTACCTGAAGCCTCTTATTAATATAGAAGCACGTTTATATATCCCGCCTAGCTTTATACGCTAGGAAGAACGCCCCGGAGCTAGGGTTATAAGACGATCGGTTCCTAGCGTTATAATAGGGTTCTTATATCGCTAAGATATCTATTTCCTAGATAACCCTATCTTCTAGTAGGGTTATTATTATACCTATTTCGCTTCTAATATTATATTATAATATCTTTAGGGTTAGTATGCTAGATATCCGGATCTAGGGTACCGCTATTTACTTCTCGCATGTCTATCTCTCCCTAGTTAACCTATTTACCCTCCCTAGTAAGGTTAATAGCGCTATTTACTACTATTTCTATAAGTAGCTCGTTAACGCTATCCGCCAGCTCCTTTCCGCTACTCGTCCTCACCTCCAATGTTTTCTAGCCTAGCTCCTTGACTATAAGCCTTCTAAAGGCAGGCGGCCTCCCTAGCCTATACCCGGGTCTCTAAAGCCCTAGCTACTCTCTACTACCAGGCGTGTCGTACGTTACCTAGTCGGTTATAGCCTTTCTCTTCTTCTTTATCCTTATAATTATAAATCCTTCGGCGTCTATCGCCGCTATTACTCGCTCTCGCCTTATCCTATAAAATAGGGTCTTGTTCGCGACCAGCTATCTAGCGCGTTACCTCTCCCTAGCCCTTACCAGGCATTCGTTAGACTAGGAGGAGTGGCCCTGTTATTTACACGTAGTACACCCTCGCAGGGCGTCCGTAGCCTTCACCCTATATTCCGCCGTACTATAGCCCTAGTTATAATCGGCGTATCAGGTATTATTAGGGTAGTTACGGTATATATACCCGTATAACTGACATTTAAAGTATTATAATAGCCTTACCCTCTATTCGTACCGCTCCGCGAGTTTTATCTCGCCCGCCTCTACTATCCCCTTCTTAATCAGGTTGTCTATTATTACCGGCGACGCGACGCTTATTATAAGTAAGGAGTATACCTTCCCGAGTATATACGTACTCGTTAGCTATCTCCCTTCTACTATATCTAGGTTAGGGTAGAGGGCCTTATTCTCCCGTTAGATTTTCTCCTTAATCGCCTGTTAATCCTTTATATTAAAGATAGATATTTATACTCCGTATACTACCACGCCGAATAATTTCCTTACTACTACTACGGAGTAGTATATTATATTTACCTACGACTACTCCCTTTCTAGTACTTCTCTCGCCTCTATTAAGGTGACTTATAATAGTATATCCCTACTCTTTAATCTATTCGCCGCTATAATCTCTAACGTATATTTATTACTAGTGGCCTAGAATGCTATAACTAGCCTCTTACCTACTATCCCCGCTACCGCTTCCCTCTCTTTCTCGTCCTTTAGTACTACGAGTATCTGTTATACCCTCCTAGCCTCGACCGCCTTTAGCGTCGGCACGTGTAGGCCCCGTAGGGGGGGCGGTAGTATATTCCTCGTGAAGGGGTTCCCCTAGCTCTATTAGCCCTGTAGAGAGCCCTGTCTTATCGGGGTACTGGCTTAACTAGTAGTCCTAGGCTTGTTATATTCCTAGTCCCTTTCCTTATTTTTCCTCTCCTTTAGTTAGAGTTCCTTAATATATACCTGTACTAGGCTAATGCCCGCTATTAAAATCTTCTATCTAGACGCGTTTAGGTCCTTAAATCGCGTGTTTTTAATAGCCTCGAGGGCCGTTATTATTATAGTAGCCTGGCTACTTAGCCTATTTATAGCTCTAATATCGTTTATACGTCGTAATTCAAGTATTATCGTATTCGCTGAGTTTATAAGTAGGGTAAAGGCCCCCGTAACCTCTACCCCGACGCGTAGTCCTCTACTCTCCCCTTCCTCCCTAGTTCTACTACCTCCGCCTCTATTAGGCCCCCGATTAGGATCAGGCTATCCTATTACTCCTCTACTCGTCTCTTATACGCGTTTCTTAAACGCTTCGCCGCCTAGTACCTGTACGTCCAAGCCGTTTTCCGCTATTATTAAGGCCTATCCTTATTAATAAGACCCTTAGGAAGTATAGTTAAGAAGATAACCTTACTACTATTTATAATTTAATACTATTATATAGAAATATCCTTTAATATAATTAAGATAGCTATTTATTATATTATTTTAAGTATACCTTAATTAAAAAAGTATAACCTAATAATTAATTAAAGAAGAAAAGTACTTAAGTTTAAGTAAATTAATAATATTACTAGATTCTACTCTATATATTAATAGATGATAATAGTAGATAAGAAATTAAACTAAAAAATAGTTAAAGTATATATTACCTTAATTTTAAATAAGAATAGCCTTAAAAAATAAGGATTTAATTTAATAGATATTAATAAAGGTTTATAAGGTTAATAAGTTAAAGTTCTTAAAGTAATTAATAATACTCCTAATATCTTATAAGAGTATTAAAGATAGAAATACCTCTTTATAAAAGAGATAATAATAAAAGCTCTACCTAAATATTAACCTTAAGATTATAAAATTAAACTTAAATTAAGGAAGGAACTAATATTTAGACCTATTTATATATTATTTAAAAAGGAACTCTTAGTATTATATAAATATTTAAATAAGAACCTAAAAAAGGGATTTATTTAAGAATCTAAATTACTAATAGGGTATCTAATACTCTTTATAAAAAAGAAAGATAGATTATTATAACTATATATAGACTACTAAAAGTTAAATAATATAATAATTAAAAATTATTACCTACTACTTAATATTAGTAAGTTATAAGATAAGCTAGCTAAGGTAAAGATCTTTATAAAGTTAGATCTTAGAGGAGCGTATAACTTAATTTAAATAAAAGAAGGCAATAAATAAAAAATAATATTTAAGACTTAATATAGATATTATAAGTACTTAGTTATACTATTTAGTCTTACTAATATATTAATAACCTATTAAGTATTAATTAATAATATTATATAAGCTTATTTAAATTAGATAGTAATTATATCTTCTTACTATAATAGAATATCTGTGATTTAGAACCCTAAGCTTATTACAGCTTATCTATTAGTTAATAAGTACCCTAGATTCCTTTCCTAGACTAGCGCGAATATTAGAACTCTAATATTTCTTTATATTCTACCTATATATATACCTACCCTTAATAATATTTTCTACTTAAATAAAGTTATATAATATATCTATAGCTATTTAAAACTTTAAAAATTATAAAAATTAGTATAGTAGTTTAAAAGATATATCGTTATTAATAAATTTACCTATTAAATTCTATACGCTAATAGCTAGAATAATTAGATTATTAATAAAAATCCTATTATTATTTATAAATTACCTATTCTACTACCTTACCTACTAATATATCTAATATCAGTTAGAATAGGGGGTAATATCTATCTTATTACTAGGTATATAATACTATTAGAATAATCTATATTAGTATATTAGTATATTAGCTAATACTATCGTATTTATAGGCTAAAAACCCTACTATTTACCTTACCTACTAATATATCTAATATCAGCCTGAATAGAGGGAAATATCCGTCTTAATTCTATTTAGAACTGAATTTATAATTATTATGTAATACTAAACCTATACAGGGTATAAGCTAGCCGTAAGTAGTTTAGCAAGTCAGGTTAATACTAAAAAATAGTACTAAGTACTAAAAAAATAGTTAGTCTAATTATATTATAACCTATCTTAAAATAAGAAAACAATAGATTATTAGTACTAAGTAGAAGCCTAATAATAACTATTAAAGTTATAATATATATAGTTCCTAATTTAAAGGGAGTATATATTAGGGATACCTTAATTAGTAAGCTTAGGAAATAATAACCTAATTAAGACCTATTATTATATAAGTAAAAGCTATATTTACTACCTAAGGTAGTTAAAGAAGTAATTAGAGATTATTATAATAATCCTTTACTAGGATATCTAGAAGTCTCTAAGATAATAGAACTTATTTAGAGAATATGTATTATACTAAACTTATAAGTATTAATTAAATAATATATTAAGGAATATATATATTATTAGTAGAATAAGTCTATTAGATATATTAAGTATAGATAAATTTAGTTATTAAAGTCCTAGATATACTATAAAAGGATATTATAATAGACTTTATTATAAAACTACCTTATTTTATATACCTAATAATAAATAATAAGTATAATTCTATTATAATAATTATTAATAAACTTACTAAGTATACTATTATAATTCTATATAAAGAAACCTATAATATTAGTTACTTAGGTTTATTTTATTAAATAAGCTTATTAGAGATTATAATATACTAGAGTTAATAACCTCTAATAGAGATAAGCTCTTTACCTTAAGTTATTAGAAGACTTTAATTACCTCTATTAAAATTAGATTATAAATATTAACTATATATTATTTATAAATAGATAGATAAATAGAATATATAAATTAAATAATAGAAACCTATCTTAGGTATTATATTAATAAAAGATAAAATAACTAGGTTTTACTATTCTTAATAGTATAATTAACTTATAATAATAAAGGATTTAATATTATAAAGCTATTATTATTCTTTACTAATTATAGAAGATATATAGACCTATTCCTAGATCTAAGATAAAGATTAAATACTAAGAAAGCTTTAATATTAATATTAAATATAAAGTACTTATATAAGGATATATAAGGTAAAATCTATAAGAGAAACTTATTTATAAAAGAAATAGTTAATAAAAAGAAAAAAAATAGCCCTTAATTAAAGAAGGGGGATAAAGTATACCTCTTTATAAAAAATCTAAAGAGTATAAGATTAAGTAAGAAACTAGATTATATTAAAGTTAGATTATTTTTAGTTATTAAGGAAAAAGGACTTATTAATTATAAGTTATAACTTTTACTTAATATTAAAATCTACCTAGTATTCTATATCTTTATATTAGAATTAGTAGACTCTAATATACTCTTATAAGAAACCTTCTATTTTAGAATAAAAGAAGAGAATAAATTTAAAGTTAAAAAGATTCTATTATAAAAAGGTTAAAGTTACTTAATAAAGTAGAAATGATATAAGGATATAAAAAATACCTAAGAATTAATTATAAATCTTATAAACTATTAAGAGCTCCTTTAATAATATTATCAAACCTAGATAGACCTTAAGTAATCTACTTAAAAGCTCTAGGTAAAAGAGACCTAGAACCTTTAAACTCTAAAAAAGTAGGATAGATAATAAGTACTTTTTTAATATACTAGCCTTCTCTAGTTCTTTTAAATATTCTAGTTCTTTAATATTATTAAAACCCTTATTAAATATCTATTATTTATACTCTTTTAAAAGATACTTTTATTAGTAAAGATATTTTAATTTTATTTATTTTTAATAAGCTATTTTATTACTATAATAAGTAGCTTTATTAATAGCTTCTTAAGCTACTTCTATCTCTACCTCTTCGCGCTTAAGCTTCTTTATAGCCTTATTAATATTAGAGAAATAAATAATAGGTATAGCTAATTTATATTATTTTCCTAGTTAAATATATTCCGCGTACCTCTATAAAAGAGAAGATACTTAATACTCCTTTTAAGACTTTATATATTATAAATATAATACTATTATAACTACTCCCTTATAAGTAACTTAATTTAATAACTTAATATAATATTATTAAGGATAAGATAATATAAATACTTAATTAACCTTTAAGATAAAGGTTTAAAGAAGGAGGGATAATATTATACCCTTAATACGCGAGCTTTAATAGATATTATAAGCGCTTATTAAAGTTAAATATATCTTAATATAATAAGTTAAGTAATTAATTAACTAGACTACTCTAATTAATATAAGTTAAGTACTAATAATTAATATAAATATAGACTTTCTTATATTTATATAAATAGTATTATTTTCCCTTTAAATAGGAGCTTTATATTTAACTTATATTATCTATTAAACTAATCTCTTAAATACTAAATATAATTCTATATTAGACTAGTTTAATATAAAGCCTACTTACCTTCTCCTTAATACTCCTCTCTACGAGATTAACCTATAGATCCCTGACGACCTCCTAGAGTTACGGGTCGTAATACTACACTTCTAGAGTCCTTACACTTCTAGGCTCCCTATACTTCCAGGCTCCCTATACTTCTAGGCTCTCTATACTTTTAGAGTCTTTACTCCCTAAGAATCCTAACTCCTATAAGGTTCTTAGTCCCTTAAAGCTCTTACTCTATCTAAGTTCCTAGTCCTTAAAACTCCTTAAAGTCCCTACTTAAAATATAATTAAAGTTATAAAGGCTCCTACCTATAACTTACGTTTTATACTCTAAGGACTAAAGATACTATAACAAGTCTTAGACCTAGCCCTATACTTATTTCAGTAAATTTAGAATTAGCGGGGTACTAGATTTAATATAGGGAGTACTAGAATTAATAGGGGGTCCTAGAATTAATAGGGGTTATTACTAAAATAGCTAAGAAGGGGGTAGGAGTATCTTAGATTTAGTAGTAGAAGGGGTTCCTATAGTAGGTAGGAAGGTTATAGGATACTTAAATCTCTAGTATCTCTTTACTATAATAGAATATATGTAATTTAGGACCCTAAGCTTATCGTAGCTTATTAGTTAGTTAATAAGTACCCTAGATTCCTTTCCTAGACTAGCGCGAATATTAAAAGTCTAATATTTCTTTATATTCTACCTATATCTATACCTACGCTCTATAATATTTTCTACTTAAATAAAGTTATATAAGATATCTATAGCTATTTAAAAGTTTAAAAATTATAAAAATTAGTATAGTAGTTTAAAAGATATATTATTATATATAAATTTACTTACTAAATTCTATATACTAACGGCTAGAATAATCTACTAAATTTTATATGCTAATAGCTAGAATAATTAGATTAATAATAAAAATTCTATTATTATTTATAAATTACCTATTCTACTATATCACCTACTAACGTATCTAATATTAGTCTAAATAAGGGGAAACTTTCGTCTTATTACTAGGTATATAACGCTGTTAGAATAATCTATATTACTATATAGGTCTATAGGCTAATACTATCGTATTTATAGGCCGGCTACCTACTAATATACTCCCTACTATTCACGTCACCTACTAACGTGTCTGATATCGGCCTAAATAGGGGTAAATATCCGTCTTATTACTAGGTAGGTAACGCTATTAGAATAGTCTAAATCGGTCTATTAGTGTATTAGCTAATGCTATCGCATTTATAGGCTAAAAATCCTACTATTCACGTCACCTACTAACGTGTCTAATATCGGTCTAAATAGGGGGAAATATCCGTCTTATTACTAGATATATAACGCTATTAGAATAATCTATATCGGTCTATTAGTATATATATATAATATAGCTAATAATATCGTATTTATAGGCTATCTACCTACTAATATATCTAATATACTCCTACTATTTACCTTACCTACTAACATGTCTAATATTAGCCTAAATAGGGGGTGATATCCGTCTTATTAATAGGTATAGAATGCTATTAGAATAGATATATATATATAATATAGCTAATACTATTACATATATAAGCTAGCTACCTACCTACTAATATATCTAATATACTCCCTACTATTTACCTTACCTATTAACGTATCTAATATTAGTCTAAATAGGGGAAAATATCCGTCTTACCTATATATCTAATATCGGTCTGAATAGGGGGAAATATCCGTCTTATTACTAGGTAGGTAACGCTATTAGAATAGTCTAAATTAGTCTATTAGTATATATATATAATATAGCTAATACTATTATATTATAAGGACTAGTTAGGAATATAGTACTACTATTAACGTGGCGTCTATAGTACGTAGTAGTACTGCGCTACCCCTTTCCCTATAGTATATAGAGGAGAGAATTCCCCTTAAAGGGAAGGGTAGTAATTAGTCTTACTATTAATAAAAATAAAGAGTTCTATATATATATATATACGTACTATTTATAATACTTAATAGCTATATTATTACGTAGTACCCTTATATTCTAATTACTCTACCCTATTTAGGGGTAGTAGCCCGACTATTAATAAGATAAGCGGAGAAGGGTTATTATAAGTATAAGGTAAAAAGGTTAGTTAACTAGCGTAGATAACCCGCCTAAATATAAGGGATTAAGCTTATAAAGAAAGTAAGTCTTAAGAATTAGTTAATAAATTAATAATAGATATATTATAATTATAATTAACTATCTAGGGGTAGCTACTAGGCGTATAAACCTAGTCCCTACTACCTAAAACCTAAGAAGTACTATTATAAAGGATATAAGAACTTAAAGAAGAAGTCTCTAAGAGGTAGTAGATATAAGATCT